>Ga0224496_10000039_pt1 | contig 99248 bp, 87 predicted proteins | sample SF_Jul11_sed_USG_2_FD_168127 | JGI IMG/M metagenome (GOLD analysis project Ga0224496, IMG submission 168127) | Sediment microbial communities from San Francisco Bay, California, United States - SF_Jul11_sed_USGS_8_1 | ecosystem: Environmental > Aquatic > Marine > Sediment | place: USA...
GAAGACAGCGGCGTGATGGCGCCCAGCTGCCGCGCGTGGTATGTGATCTCCGCCACATGCTCCATCCGCTCCAGGGTGTTGTACGCGGCGAAAACATCCGGTCCCACCGTCAGGCTGCCGTGGCGCTCCAGGATGATGGCGTCGTATTCCTTGATGTATTTGCGGATCGATTCGGCCACCTCCTCCGTGGCGGGGGGGGCGTAGTCCGCCGTGGGGATCGACCCGAGGGTGAAGACCACCTCCGGTAAAAGGCACTTGGCCAGCGTGATCCCCGCCAACGAAAAGGCCACCGACATGGTGGGGTGGGCGTGCACCACTGCGTTCACTTCCGGTCGCTCCCGATAGCAGGTGGCATGCAGCACTATCTCTGTTGATGGCCTGGCTTTGCCCGCTATCACCTTGCCATTCAGGTCCGCCACGATCAGATCCCGCTCGTTCATAAATCCCTTGTGGACGCCGGTGGGGGTGATCAGTATTCTGTCCGCCCGCAGCCGCACGGAGACGTTGCCATCGGTGGAGCTTATCCATCCGCGTCTGTGGATACGTTTGCAGACCTCGACTATATCCTTACGATGTTGAGATTCAGATCTCATATTTACTCACCTCTCTCCACATGGTCCACCACGCCTTCTATGACCGCATGCACCGGCGCCTGGTCGTTCATGAATAGCTGGCGGCTGGCGTTGCCTTCCACCGCAACCAGCACTATATCCCCAGGGCCCGACTGGGCGAAATCCACCGCCAGATGGCTCTCCCCCTCCGGATGAAGGTTCTCGTCTAAAGGCTGCACCGTCATAATCCGGTATCCGGTGTACACCTCATGCTTCACGGTCGCTTGTATATTCCCCAGCACCCGGGCCAACTTCATGGCGCCACCTCCGTGTTAACGCTATCCACTATCGCCACGATCCCCGCGTCCACCGGGGTAAAGTTTTCCTCCAGCATCAGCGATCCTTCCCGTCCGGTGACATAGGCCACCAAATCCCCCTCACCCGACTGCATGTTGTCCACCGCCACGATGGGCGCGCTCTTCGGTTTCAGGTTATGGTTCACCGGCTGGATCATCAAAAGCTTGATCCCTTCCAGCGCCTCGTGCTTTTGGGTGGCCACTACTTTTCCTATCACTCTGGCCAGATGCATATTGAATCTCCGTTATAAAAGCTTCAGGTTTATATCGGCGTGGGGATTGGGTACAGTCTCTGTGCACACCAGCGTCCCCGTGGGCTCCACTATGGCCACTCCCGCCTCCACCGCCGCCTCGATGTCTGGCAGTCGCCCAGTCATGGTGAAAAACGACTTGCCCCCCAGGCCGTTGGCCATCCGCAGTTCAATCAGCGTCACATCCGCCGCCTTGGCCGCAGCGTCCGCTGAGAGGATTACCGATGCCACAGTGAAGGTCTCCAGGATCGCCAGGGAGTCTATCTCCCCCACTTCCGTGCATGCCTGCATGGCCGGAATCAACTGCCAATGCGCGTGGGGCAAAAACATCTCGTCCACGATCATCTCCGCGCCAATCTCACTCCCCTCTTTGTATGCGTCCTGCACCGCCTGGGTCTCGCCGCCGACGAGGATTATGTATTTGCCAGGGCACACAGTCCGCGCCTCCAGCAAACGCACCGGCGCCTTTTTAACCATGGCGTCCGCCGTCTTCACACCCCGGGCGATGGAGCGAAGCTCTATCAGCGCCACCGCCGGATCGTCGTATTCGTTTATGCTCACTGCTCTATCGTTATGAATTTATCGGTCACCTGCGAAACCTTCCCATCAATAGAAGCGTGATACACCGCGCCCAGCTTCCCTTCCGGGATGGCGCCGATCATCTGGCCCCTGGTCACATTTTGACCCGCTTTCACCATTGGCGCCGAAGGAGCGCCCACATGCTGATCCAGCCGGATTCGCACCCTGCCAGTCTCCACCCCCCCGGTCATGCTCTCCGGCCGGATATCGTATATGGAAAGTCCCAGCCTTTTGGTCAATCGGTCCGTTGGGATTCCACGGAACTTGCGATAGTGATCCACCGTCAACTCGGAGGCGGCATGCGGATTTTTTATCCCCGCCACCGCCAGTCTCTTTTTGAACTGCCGAAAAATGATCCTGGGGGAGAGAAACATGGGGCAGGCCCACAGGTCGCACACGCCGCACTCACAGCAGAGCCATGCCGAGGTGATGGTCTTCGTCTCCAGGTCGCGGTCATAGTTGATCACACGCATCACTTTGTGCGGCTCCAGCCCATGGCCCAGCAGGTATCGCGGGCAGAAGTCGGTGCAATATCGGCACACTTCGCACACAGACTTGGAGAGCCTGATCTCCGTGGACAAGGATCGGCTCATCCTGCTCACATGGCTCTGGCGCCGGGGGAGGACGAACAGGCCCCCCATGGTCTTGGTGGTCACCTCAGTGGTGTCCCCGGTTATCCTACCCATCATCGGCCCGTTTACCAGCAGCACGTAGTCGTCGATCTTTGCCTTGGCCGCTTTCAGGATGGCGTCAAACGGTGTCCCAACCGGGACCGGCGCCACAAAGGGATTCTCCACCTCGCCGCCAACAGTCATCATACGTTCCGTCACCGGCTTTCCGTCATTGGCGTCCGCCACCTGGACCAGCGTCCCCACGTTCATCACAAGGGCGTTCACCATCGGCGGGATGCCCCCTTCCGGGACGACCCGCCCCGTGGCTTCATACACCAGGAACTGCTCGTCGCCGCTGGGGTAGACGTTTTCCAGCTCCAGCACGCGGATCGGCTCCTCCGCCCGAATGGCGTCGCGAAACGCCGCCACCGCTTTTATATATTTTTTCTTAACACAGATCGTGGCCCTGGGCGCGACGCCTCGCCCGGAGAAGTCGGCCAGCACCAGCCGCAGCCCCGCCATCACCCTGGCGGTCATCGTCTCCATCACCACCTGATCGGAAAAGAGCAAGGGCTCGCACTCGGCCCCGTTAACGATAACGTCCTCCACGGGACGCGCAAGCTTCACATGGGTGGGGAATCCCGCCCCCCCCGCGCCGATAACCCCCGCTTCCCGTGCGGCCGCCGCCAGGATCATGGGAGAAGGCCCCCGCCGCCATACGGATTTGCGTTTCTCATGCTAGATAATTCTGAACCGATCTTTCAGTGCGCATCGACGTTGGCGGGTGAAGGTGAGCGCGCATGTGAGACCTTCGCCAGTGGGGCTGGCGATCGTGAACGATGTGAACCCTTCACCCCCCACGCCCAGTCCGGCGATGGATGGCCCGTTCTTCACAAAGATCGACGTGTTGCACACTCGCGCCATCTTCGACAAGTTGTCCACATTGGTGGAGTGCATCACCGCCGTGTGGAAGAATCCATGCTCCACCTGCCGCGCCAGTTTTATCCCATCATCCACGTTTGGCACCCGCACGACAGGGATCACGGGCATCAGCTGCTCCATCACCACCAGCGGATGATCCCTGGGCACGTCCAGGATCAGTAGCCGCGTGTCCGCCTTCGGCTCTCCGCCAATGGCGCGCAATATTTCGGCGGCGGCCTTGCCCACCCATTTCTTGTTTATCTGGCCATGGTCGCCAGGCCCATCGGGGGCGCGGTCGATCACCAGTTTTTCCACCTTTCGGATCTGCATGGAGTTGAGCTCATAGGCCCCATGCTTCTTCATCTCCTCCTTCAGACGGTCGGCCACGGAGTCCACAACGATGATCTCCTTCTCCAGAACACAGACAATGTTGTTGTCAAAGGAGGCGCCATCCACCAGATGCTTCGCCGCGTCGGCTATGTTGGCTGTCTCGTCCACCACCGCCGGAGGATTGCCCGGACCTGCGCCGATCACCTTCTTGCCGGAGCGCATAGCTTCCGCCACCACCGCCGGTCCACCGGTGACCACCAGCATCCTGATATCAGGGTGCCGCATCATTTCCTTCGCGCTTTGAATAGTGGGAGGGGAGACCGATGTCAAAAGGTTGGGTGGTCCCCCAGCATCTACAATGGCCCTGTTAAGCGCGGAGATGATCCGGTTGGTACACTCCCTGGCGGAAGGATGGGCGTTGAACACCACACTGTTTCCCGCCGCGATCATACCTATGGCGTTGCACACCACGGTGGCGGTGGGATTGGTGACCGGGGTTATGGACCCGATGACGCCATACGGAGCCGTCTCCACCAGCGCCATCCCGTTGTCCCCGGTAAAGACCCCTGGCTGCAACACCTCCACACCTGGAGTCTTATCCACGGCGAGCAGGTTCTTTGCCAGCTTGTCCCGGACGTTGCCCAGCCCCGTCTCTGTCACCGCCAGTTCCGCCTGGGCATAAGCCTCCCGTCTGGCGGCGGCGCGCATCGCTTCCAGAATCGTCCGGCGATCCTCTATTGTCACATCGGAGAAGATTTCATAAGCGGCGTCGGCCGCGGCCACGGCATCGTTGACATTGCCGAATATCCCCATGGCCTGCACATCGTCGGCCGCCACCGGGGCCGGGGAGGCAGCTTGCGCATGAGGCGTTCCCAGCCGATTCACAACCCGGCTTACAATGTCAGCAATCTGATCCTGATCAAGTTTCATGGCTTAATCCTCAACCGTTTCATACATCCGCCGTGATGACGGACTGGTATTTCTCGAACATTGTTTCCCCTTCGATATCCCAGGTGTCCACCACGCCCATAATGATCGCGTCCACCGGCCTGTTGTTTGTGCCCGTGGTCTGCCGGGCCGATGAGCCGGTGGCGTAGAGCACCACCTCGCCCACTCCGGCGCCCACGGCATCGGCGGCCACAACGTATCCGGAAGCCTCCTTTACACTGGAGCCATTGGTTTTCGGGTCGATATTCTTGACCAGCAGAAGCTTGAGCCCTTCTAGCGACTCAGTCTTCCTGGTGGCGACCACCGTCCCCACGATTTTGCCGAGCAACATGGCCTACGCCACCGTTGTCTCTGCGCGGCCCAGCGGCAGGGTCCGGTCGATATTTGTGTGCGGGCGCGGAATCACATGCACGCTCACCAGTTCGCCCACCTTTTCGGCGGCGCGGGAGCCGGCTTCCGTGGCGGCCTTCACGGCGGCAACATCGCCACGCACTATGGCGGTCACGTATCCTCCTCCGATTTTTTCATAGCCCACCAGTTCCACCTTGGCGGCCTTCAACATGGCGTCGGACGCCTCCACCATGCCAACAAATCCCTTCGTCTCGATCAATCCCAATGCGTCAGACATTTTCTTTTCTCCTGTTATTCGTTATTTGCTTTTACGTTTATTCGGTTTGCCTGTTATACTCTCCAGCGCCCGCGCGGCCGCCTCGGCGGCCGAGTCTATCTCCGCCTCCGGGCCGGACATATACAGCCGGCCAAATGCCCCGAAGGGGCGCACATCCACAAGTTTCACCCGCGCTGCTTTTTCCGCCTCGTTGGCTGCGAACACGGCGTATCCCGCAGGCTCCGTCTCCAGAATGAACAACGACTCCCCAGGCAGGATCATCGACCCGCTCCGGTTTCGGTTGATCAGCTGGCACTGGTATGCCTCCATGGAGCGGATGATCTGGTTGCTCACCAGGTCCGGCTTTGTGCGTTGGTCCTCCGCCACCTCCAGAAAGTCGAGAATAGCGGCGCCAGCGCTCACTACTTCACCCTTGTCATGGTGGTGCACTTCCAAAAGACCATACGCCCGCTCCACGATCTGTATCGCAGGCTGGCATGAGGTGGCCTTCAATGCCACGTCGGTCACCTGGTTGATCGCCAGCCCCGGCGCGATCTCCACGAACAGGGAGGCCACCCCCGGCACAGGCAGAAAGCCCTTGGCTGTGGATCCGATGTAGGAGGCCAGTTGCTCCTGGAGGCTGTCGAGCAGAATGAAAGTCCTAAGGTCTATCATGTTCCCTCTTCTTTTCGTTAAAGTTCATCAGTTACATCAATACTGTTTGGACGTGATCACGTCCTCGATCTTCTTTACGCTTTCGATGGCCCTCTTGCGGTTTTTCAGCCCCACCATCACATACAGGATGTCGATAATCGTGGCCTGGGCGATCCTTGAGGAGAGCGCTTCGGCGCGAAACAGAGTCTCCCTACTGGCAGTGAGCAGCACAATGTCCGATATCCGGGCCAGAGGGGAGAGGGCGTTGTTGGTGATACACACCACCGCCGCACCCGCTGCTTTGGCCACCCTGGCCGTCTCCACCGGATCCATGGTGGCCCCGGAATGGCTGATGGCCAGCACAGCGTCCTTTTTAGCCAGAAGGGCAGCCTCCATCATCTGCAGATGGGCATCGGTCTGCAACGTCACCGGGGCGCCTATCCGCATCAGCTTGGCGTAAGCGTCAAAGGCGCCCGGCGCCGATGTCCCCACACCGATCACAAGCACCCTGGCCGCCCGACCGATAATCTCCGCCGCGGCGGACAGCTTCCCCGCATCCGCCACCGCCAGGGTCTCCTTTAGCGACTCCATATTTGAATGGAACACCTTGGCGGCCACATCCTCCGGCTTATCCTTCTCCGTTATGTCCTGGTGCACCGCCGAGGCCAAGGGGCTGACATGCTCTCTGGCCAGGCTTATCTTCAAGTTCTGGAATCCGGAAAAACCTGCGGTTCTGCAAAATCTGATGACCGTGGCCTCGCTGATCCGGGCGCCCATGGCCACTTCCCCCACAGACTGGGCCAGGATCGACTCTGAATTGGCCAACACGTAATCCGCCACCTTGCGCTCGGCCGGTTGCAGAGAGGGGATTATCCCCCTGATCCTGGCCAACGGCCCCGACACAGTGACACTAGCTCCAGAGCCGCGAGCTTTAGCGGTTGCCGACCTACCCATTACGCAATACCCGATCCATACAAGTTCTCCAAATGGCGTCTGCATAAACGGTTATTCCCTTTAAGGTTCCCCGGTCCCCAGGCGTCATTGATATAGATTCTATTCTTTTCCATCGGGAAGCGCAAGTTATATTACATCATATTCATTAAATATGTAGCATAATTACATTGCTCGCCGGCCAGCGACTATCCGTCACCAGCCCCGAAAATGGGCAGGGTATCATGCGCCTGCCAGCCTTAGGGGTGGACTTTGCCTTCCGGAGCCGATATTCTGTCAGTGTCAAAGGGGGCATATTCACTGTTATTTGTGGGCAAAATGTCGCGGACTTTTCTAATCATTTTCGCCGCCACCGCAGGCTGCATGGTCGCGCTTGCCTACGCCATGGCCGGGCCTGGGGCCCATCTGTTCCGCCCAGGGGAGGTTTTCCCCTCTCATCAGCGATTTCAGGACGCATGTTCGGCCTGCCATGTCCGATGGCAGGGGCCTGATCCCGGCAAATGCGTCTCATGCCACGCCAACGTCATGATATTCAATTCCCATTCCGCCCTGAAGCTGGAGGCGCCCCTGCGGGTGGAGGTGGACGAAAAATATAAAATTTTTACATGCGTGAGCTGCCATCGGGAGCACATCAGTGACGACCTTGGGGGGGCCTCTTACACAGGCAAGCCGGCCATGTGCATGGATTGCCACCCAGCCGCGGATCTGCGCTCGGACCACCAGACTTACGATTCCCGGTCATGTATCAAGGACGCCTGCCATTCATACCATGTAAACATTTCCCGTTATGATTTCAGCAAGAGCGCCAAGGCCAGGTTGCTGGAAAAAAGCTGGAAACCAGCCCTGCCCAAGCCCGGCAAGATAGAGCTGGCGGAGCCGGATGCGCTGGAGAAAATGAAGCAGAGCGACTTTTATAAAGCCAATCCGGCCATCGCCGCCAAGCACTCCATGAGCCCCCATGCCAATACGGTGGCCACCTGCGCCAGGTGCCACCGGGCCACCGGCAAACTGCTGGCCAAGCCTTCGCTGAAGGTGTGCGCCGAGTGTCACGCCACCCAGTTCCATGGCTATTCTTCCGGAGCCCATGGCGCGGCCAGGGCGCGGGACGCTGGCAGGTTCGCCACACAGAGGGAAGACGTGGGATGCGGTTCCTGCCATGACACCCACACACTGATCCTTTCTTCCGCCCGGCGGGAGGCGTGCAAAAAGTGCCATGACAGCAAGCATGTCATCAACTATGAAAAGTCTGGGCATTACCGCTATCTTTCCGATCCGGTTTTCGCCTTGAAACCGGTGACGGGAGTGGATTGCGCAGGGTGCCACATGCCGAAGCTGGACGAACTGGGGGGGTACACCATGCATAACGAGAGCTATTCCGCCTCGCAGAAGAGGATCATGGCTATCATGGTTTGCGACCGCTGCCATGGGATGAAGTTCTCCCTGGAAAGCCTGTACGACCCAGATGTGACCAGCTACAACTTCACATACACCAGCAAGAACCAGGCGCCAAAAGGGCTTTTTGACCACTTCAGGGCCGCCGGGGTTGAATGATGTTTGGCAAGATCGGATAATAAAAAGTGATCAGTTTTATCTCCCTTTCCTGAGAAGGACCGGTTCTGTGATGGATACAAAGGAAATAGCTCTCAGGCTAACTCGGGCCAGCTTTTTTCTGGGCACTCCTCCAAAGGCTTTGGAGCGGCTGGCCATGGGAGGGGAAGTGTTGCGTGTGGAAGCCGGCGAAGTGATCATCCGCGAGGGAGAGTACGAGATGGTTTGTTTCGTTATCCTCTCCGGCGCGTTCAATGTCATCGTCACGGATATGGAGACCCAGGAGAGACGCAGGGTGCGGACATTGGGCCCGGGTGAGCTTCTGGGCGAGATGTCGGTTCTCTCCGGCACGCCGCGCCATGCGGAGGTGGCATGCGCCGAGGACGCCTATCTGTTGCGCCTGGAGAAGGATGAGTTTCTCTCTTTTCTGGACGCGTCGCCGGTGGCCAAGGAGAGGCTGGACGCCGAGTACCGCCGCAGGGCGCTCACCAGCGCGCTAAAGTCCCTGGACGTTTTCTCCGTGATTGAAGGCCCCACCATAGAGACCCTGGCGGCAAAAGTGGAGCTGATCGTACGCCAGAAAGGCGAGGTCATTTTCTCCCCCGGCGAGATAGCCGACGCCATATACCTGATCCGGGATGGTTTCGTTCAGCTCTCGCGGGAGTCTATGGACACGGAGAGTGAATTTTTTGATTCAAGGTTCGACAAGGTCTCCCTCAACCCCCAGGCGGGGCCAAGGATGAAGGAGTATATTTTGGCGTATCTGGGGCAAGGCGCCTATTTCGGCGAGGTGGCCCTGTTCGACAACCGCCCCCGGGTGGCCACATCCACCGCGCTTACCCGCACGGAGCTGGTGAAGATAAACAAAGCGGATTTTGACAAGCTTCTATTAAGCTACCCGGAGGTGCGGGCGGAGCTGCAAAAGGTGGCGGCTTCCAGGTATCTTTCAGCGCCGGGACTTACCACGAAGGCGGATCACGACATGGTGCGCTGGGCCACCAGCCAGGATATCTTCGCCGCCGACCATGTGCTTTTTCTCGACCTGGACCGTTGCGCCCGGTGCCTGAACTGTATCAGCGCCTGCGCCAAGCTGCACAATGGCGTCACCAGGATCACCCATAACGGCATCCGCCACAGGAACATACTTATCCCCACCTCGTGCCGACATTGCCGCCAGCCCACCTGCATGATCGGCTGCCCCACCGGCGCGATCCAGCGGGACAAGACGGGGGAGGTGTACCACCTGGACACCTGCATAGGCTGTGGAACCTGCGCCCGAGGGTGCCCCTTTGGCAACATCAGCATCGTGGAGGTGAAGGAGAGCCGGAGTGGCTGGCTGGGGGCCTTCGGCAATATGCTGGGCATGGATAGTGGGGCGCAGGTGAAGAAAAAGGCGGTCAAGTGCGACATGTGCAAGGATTACAAGTATCGCGGATGCCAGCACAACTGCCCCACCCAGGCCATTGTTTCCGCCCGACCAGCGGAGTATTTCACGGGGCTGACTGGCGGGGCCCGGATATGACAATCAACGCGTGGGTTCTGGCCGCTCTGTCGGGTATCGCCGCTCTGGCCGCAGCCATGGTGGTGCTTCTAAAGCCTTTCCCGGCGGTTCCCGGCTTCGAACCCGCAGGAGTGAAACCCCTCTTGGGTTGGGCCGCCCTGGCCCTGGGCCTGATTTCCATGGTCTTCTCGATCCGAAAGAGGCAAAGCCTGCAATGGCCCGGCGAGCTATCCATATGGAGGACCGTACATGTGGTGGTGGGCCTTCTATTCGTCGTCAGCTTGCTTCTGCATTCCGGGGGCAAGCTGGGCGCGGGAGTCGCCTTCTGGCTTGTTGCCCTGACGACGGCGATTTTCCTCACCGGCCTATGGGGAATCGTGAGCCAGGGGTGGATTCCAGCGAAGATGACCCAGTCATTGCAGGATCCTGTGTACAAGGACAAGATGCAGGACGATATAAACCTTATCATGCAGCAGATATCCAACGACCTGGAGGGCCGTTCCGAGCGGTTCGAGCAGGTATACCAGAGACACATCCTGCCGGCCATCTCGCTGACCCGGCCCTGGATGGCCCAGCAACGCGCTTTTTTCAACCGTTACGATCCCACCTCCGATGATGTAAACGCAGCGTACAGGGACCTAGGCTCGCTGAGCCTGCATGAAAAGGAGATTTTCTACACAATGGCGGAGAAGGCGCTGGACATAATAGAAATCCGGCGCAGCCAGGGCTTCCAGGCTCTGCTGAATAACTGGCTGGACTGGCATATCGCGGTCGCGTCGATCATCATGGCCATGGCCTTTATGCATGTGATGGCGTCATACGTCTTTTAGCCGGAGAAACGGCATAGAACCGCTAGCCTCTCTTTCGCCCCACAGCCTTGAACCAGGAATAGAAAAACGCCCCTTCCGGCGGTCGACCGCTTTGCTCCAGATCCGCCATCCCGCTCTCCCATTCCTCCGGCCCCACATATCCTGCGGCGATAGCTTTTTCTTTGGCGGTCATGGTCATCGGCACGATGATCTTGTTCACCATCCCCTCCAGTAATTCGGGGTGGCCAGCGTCGGCGTATATGGTCCGGGGCTCGGACAGCTCCACCTCGAACCCGGCGCTAGTTAACAGGGAGTGGAGCCCCCGGCCGATCAGAGGATCGTGTCCCAGATCCTGTTGGGCCCTTATCATGGCATTCCACACGGCGGCGGAGGCCTGGCTCCGGGGATACCAGACACAGGCATGGTGATCTCCCTCGATCAGCGTGACGGTACCTCCCGGCTTTAACAGGCGGCTGAGTCCCGCAAGAGCCTGGACCGGGTTTGCGATATGCTCCAGCAGAAAACATATGAATATGTGGTGAAACGATTCATCCCTGAAAGGGGGAGACTTCAGATCGGCCTGCAAAAAAGACCCTCCCCCGACGTATCCTGAGGCTGCGGCCAGGGAGTCTCGGGAAAAGTCCATGGAGACGAAATCGCATCCGGGATTGCGGCGGCGCAGGATGGCGGTCTGGGCGCCCACGCCGCAACCGGTCTCCAATATCAGCTCTCCGGGGGCGTAGCAGGTCCCGGAATGGACAAGGTCCTCCAGTATGGTGGACTGCTCCACCAGGCGCTGTATTTCCCTTTCAGAGTATCCGTGGATGTATCCCATACACTGCCATGCTCATCTGGCCGAGGCGGCCTGGGTAATGGCAAACCCCTTTTCCCTCAGCAGCCGCACCACTCCCTTCTCTCCCACCAGGTGGCCGGCGCCCACCACCACAAACAACTTATCGCCGGAGAGGGCCATCTGGGCGATGTTGTTGGCCATAACTTTATTGCGATGGAAGAACATTTTTTCATACACCGGCTCCAGCTCCGGGTTTTTTTTCAGGGAGCTGAACACCAGGCTTTCAAGCAGGGGCGCGTTGCCACTCTTCCATGCGTAGATTATGGAGGCTACATCGTCGCGGCGCTTATCGATGTCTGTAACCGCCATCATGATCAGGCTCTCCTGTAGCCGGTCGTCAAAGCCAGAGATCAGGTCCAGCTGATATTCCATCGATTCCAGTTCGGATATCTTCTTTCCGTTTTCATTGGCCTTGTTCAGAAAATGATTGTCTATTCCTTTGGCTGGATCCAGCCCCATCTTTTTCATACCTATCTCTTCCAGGACCAGGTACACCGCCCACGGTTTCATCCTTCTTACCATCTGGATCGCCGGGTCGGCCCCATCCAGATAGCTCGCCACCGCCTTTTGCGCTTCCGGGGAGATATGTTTATCCAGCGAATCGCCCGGCGCGCAAAATCCTTTTTGCATCACTACTTGCTGCAGGGCCGCCAGGTCCTGATCCGTGATATCCACCTCCACCACCAGCGCGGAGCTTTGCTCGAAAGCTTTCTCTATGGCCGGATCCAGAGGATAGAAACTGTCGTCGCCCACGTGGATGGAGCCGAGAAGGTGGATTTCCCCCTCTGGGGAGACAGCCTTCCACATAAAAACATTGTCTACTGCCTGGGCGTTCCCCGCGAAGAGAAAATAGATCGCCAGGGAAAAAAGAACTCTGAAACGGTTTATCATAACTATTTCTCGTGAATCCTGTTTTTATACTGCGCCAACGCTGACTATCAGCGACCTGTCTTTATCCTGATTTATTCTTTATATGATTCTGCCCGGACATTCAATGTCTTCAGTTGTCCCTATTGCCGGAGTGGGACGGCTGGAGAGCCTGTATCCTGGGCGGCGCCACCTTGTTGTCCATAATCATCCTCTCGCTCATACCGATGTATGCCCTCATCCACCAATGGAGCTTCTCCCCCACTCTACCGACATCATTCTTCCTCTCCACCTCCGCCCCGGTTGCCATGTCGTACAGCCCATACACCCGCTCCATATCCGCAAGCAGCATATACCCTCCGGAAACGAATACGCGGCTGCGGCTGTCTCTGGGCAAGGTGGTGGCCCTGGGGCCCTTGCCGAACACTGATTTTCCCCATGCTGTATAAGGCTCTGTGGAACCTATAAGATCCAGGATCGTGGGGATCAGGTCAAACTGGCTGGCGAGAGTCTCCTTTCTGCCGGAGAGCCCCAGCCGAGGCGCGTGGAAAAGGCATGGTATCTGGTACGACTCGCGCATATTGTGGTTGGAGAAATATCGGGCCGTATGGTCAGCCGTGATGACAAACAGAGTGTTATGGTAGTAATCCGATTTTTTAGCCAGTTCGAAAAATCGGGAGAGCGCATAGTCCGAATAGCCCATGGAGTTTAGAAAATCGCTTTTGGGCGAAGGGAATTGGCGGTATTTGTCAAACTCCCCCGACGGCAGCCGGAAGGGAAGATGAGACGACAGGGACATGATAACGGAAAAGAAAGGCTCTTTCATTTGGCTATATTCCTGGTTTGCCCGCTCGAAGACCGCTTCATCGTAGATGCCCCATATACCGTCATATGTTTTGTCCGTCCGCTGGAAATCGTCCAGGCTGATGTGCCTGGAGAAGCCGAGCCTCCTTACCAGCTTGTGGAATCCCATGGAATCCGCCTCCCCTCCATGGATGAACAGGGTCTCGTAATCCATGGCGGCAAAGACAGAGCCAACAGGATGGAGCCTGGTCTGAAAGGAAAGCCCACCCGCGCCGGCTATGATCGGATTCCATGTGGGGAACGAGCCCATCACCGCCAAAAATCCCTCGAACGTGCGTTGGGCATTGGCGAAGCAGTTGTTCAGCAGTAAGCTCTCTTCCGCCAGCTTGTCGAAAAAGGGCCCGCCGGATACGGCGCCGCCATATGCGCCCAGGTATTTGGCGGTCCAACTCTCCATGATGATCAGCACCACGTTCATGCCCCGGGCGCGGCCATCGGGCGCGGCGAAACGGCGGTAGAGGGGATACTCCAGATCCACCGGCGCCTCGTCTGTGCCCACAATTACTTGCAGGGTTTCCGACTTCTCCCTGTCGGTAAGCGTCACATTCGCCGCCACGCCTCCGCCTTCGCGGCTAAAATCGTACAGCGCCTGATATGTGGTAAAGACGCCGTTTAGGCTCAGGTTGCCCATCGCCTCGTTGGCGCTCATGAACGCGTGGGACACCCCCAGAGGCTTGAACTGGACCCCTCCCCTGACAGCTATTACAGTCACCAAAGCCACCAGCAGAAAGGAGCCTGTTTCCGTTAGCCACCCGGCGGCAGTGGCGCCGTCGACTGGGGCTTCGGCCGTGGCCTGGGCCATAGCCTTGCGGACAGGTATTATCACCCACCGGCGATATGCGGCTATGTAGGCGACCAGCGCCGTGATCATGGCCAGTGTGTCCAGCATAAAGCCGGTGAATCCCATCTTCGTCACAACGCCGACACTCTGCCATGCGTATAGGATGTCGTATGAGAGCCTGCGTTGGGTGTCGGCGTAGAAGTGGACATCTATGAACTGATATCCGAGCAGACCCACCTGCCAGAAAAGCAGGACGTATAGAAGAGGCGCCATAAGCCTGCCCGCCGCAGGTGTCCTGGGCAAGGCGGCCAGCAGGATGAAGGGGAGGGATATGATGAATCCGATGGAGATATCAAACCTGACTCCACTCAAAAACGCCAGCGCCACCGCCGAGGGCTCGGCGATGAAAAGCTGAACGTATTTGAGATACAGGTATCCCCGCAGCAGCGAAAGAGCTCCGGCAAACATCAGGATAGGCGCGAAATACGCCCTCAGGCGCCAGCGCGAACGGGCGCCGATCAACTAACCCACTCCGGGCCATATAGGGCCATTTTCATGATCCAGCGCCGACAAGGGGGCCCTGGTGAATGGGCTGGTGTGCTAATGAGAAGGTCCAAAGGAGTATCCTGATTTTCTATTATTGACAAAGCACTCTTACGAGCATTTATTATGTATCAAGACTTATCGGGTTCAAGGATTAAATTCATACAATGACGCATAGGTTGATCGCATCCCTCTCGTTGGCCGCTATGCTGATGCCTCTCCCCACCTTTGTCCATGCGTCTCCGAAAGAGAGCCCGGCGGCAGTGGGCCCGATAGAATCCTCGCCACAAGGCCAGACTCCTGATGCCATTGAAATCCAGGAAAAGCCTCTGGCCGAAGACTCCGGAGTCACGTTTATCGGGCTCGGCTTTCCTGTGGGCCTATACCAGGTGCGGGACCACACTTTGCAGAACCCCCATCTCCATCAGGGCCTTATCGTTGGGATGAGCGTGGACTATGAAAAAGAGAATGGGCCAAACCGCCATGCCTTTTCCATCGGTGGTGGCTATTCCTCACTGAGCGACGATTACAACCTCCCTGCCATTGCCGTGGTGACAGGGGCCCGGGTGGAGAAGACACGCCTGTGGAAACACTTCGGCCATCAGGGAGAGTGGGCGCTCTACTCCGGGGCTTTTGCTGAATACAGATCTGATGTCTCCATGTATCCGTTCATAGACGATGGGCATCTCTACTGGCTCACCTCGTTGGGGGTGGGTCCAACTATTTTGGTGGAGCGTCAGGTGCTGGATGGCGCCAATGCCAGCATCGGATTGCGGGCGCCCCTGTTCGCCATAATCTCCCGTCCACCCAGGGAGCGGTTCTATAACAACGACAAGGACAAGATAGACTATATTCTCCCCAAGATTTTCGAGAATCGGGAGTTTCGGACTATCGACACGCATTTGTCCATGGAAGCGGAGGCGGCGCTGCGGTTCAGGATGGGAGGAAGATATATTCAGACCCTGGGCTACAGGCTTTTCTACACCAATGACTCATACCCCATGTCTACCCAGATTCTTTCGCACATAATTTTCCTTAGGATAAGCGCGCAATGGTGAAGAGTGGATGGAAGGCGCCGATTATTGTGATGGCCCTGTCGCTGTTTGCGTCCTCATGCCTGGGGGACGCGCCCATAAAGATAGGTTTCAACATGACTCCCCAGCAGCGCAACGATGGCTGGGAGATATCCACCCCGGCTGCGGAGGGATTCGACCCTGCGGGGCTGGAGAAGGCATACCGCCTTTTCTTTTCCAATGACCATTTCAAGACCGCGTACAGCCTGCTGGTGATCCGCAACGGCAGGCTGGTGGCGGAGGGGTATTGCCGGGATATGGGGGACATTGACCGGCTTAACAATATAAAATCCGCCACCAAAAGCGTCACCTCCATGGTCACCGGCATTGCCATTAACGAGGGCCTGATCGGCTCTGTGAACGACCGGGTGTATGACTATATCCCCCAGTTTTTTGATGACGACCTGGGCAAAAGAGATATCACAATCCACAACCTGCTGACAATGCGCTCCGGCCTGAAATGGGATAACGGAGTGGACAATTACGATTGGCTGGTGAACGAGCCCCCCAGCAGCCTGCGATATATGCTCTCCCGGGAGCTGGAATGGACTCCCGGTACATTCTTTAACTATAGCGATCTGAACCCGCACCTAATGAGCGGAATTCTGCACCGCGTCACCCAACGGAAAATGCAGGACTACGCCAGGGAAAAGCTGCTCGCTCCCCTGGGGATCACCAACTTTTTCTGGGAGGAATACGCCCCGGATAAAATCACCCATGGGGCCTTCGGGCTGTACCTAAAGCCGCGCGACTTCGCCAAACTTGGGCTTTTGGCACTGCGCTGGGGCGACTATAACGGAATACCGGTTGTCCCCACAAGCTGGATGGTACGTTCCACCCAGGCGGATACGAACCGTAACGAGGGGGGCTATGGGTACTACTGGTGGATAAGACCCGACTATAAAGCCTTCGCCGCCCTGGGCCACGGGGGCCAGATTCTTTACATGATTCCGGACGAGGACCTGTTGATAATTCTCACCGCCAATCCATACACCAACCAGGACCTGGTGGCCGTCAGTCTGCACGACGCGGAACGCCTGGTCCATATGATCCTGGACTCGGCAAGGATGTGATTTCCGGATGGTCCTGCCTGGTCCCGGACCATTTCTTTTTGTCGCAGCCCAACCGCAAAAAATCCACCTCATCCCCAGGTGGCGCCTCTTCCCCCGGTTGGATAGACAGCACATTTCCTCCAAAGGCCTTTATACTTTCTTCCATTGCTTCCGTATTCAGATATCTTGTCAAGACGGAGCCGAAGTTGCCCCTGTCAGATCGCCGTCCATACCCCCTCATACCGGCCGCTATTTCGCCGCCTGCATAGCTTCCGCAAAAGCCGGCAGAGCCCGGCGGCATACATCCGGCTCCACGCAAAACGCTATCCGGAAATGCCCCGGCGCGCCAAATCCGCTGCCCGGCACCACCAGCGTGTTCCGCTCCTGGAGCATTCCGGTAAACTTCACATCGTCTTCTATGGGACTCTTCGGGAACAGATAGAAGCCCCCCTGCGGAGGTACCAGATCATATCCCGCCTGCTGAAGGCCCTCTGTCAGTATCATCCTGTTCTCCCGATACACCGTCATCTCCGCGGGTGTCCCTTGCAAAGGGCCCACCAGCCGCTGCTGCAGGGCGGGGGCGTTGACGAAACCGAGAATTCGGTTGGCCATGGTCATGGCGTCGAACATGGCGGCGGAGTCATCGTTCTGCGGCCCGATGGCGATATAACCGATCCTCTCACCGGGCAGGTTCAGGTCCTTGGAATGGGATGTGACGGCTATGGCGCGCCGGACCATGGAAAAGATGTTGGGAACCTGAATCTCATCATATACAAGCTTGCGGTACGGCTCGTCCATAACCAGGTAAATCGGACGGCCATGTTCCTTTGATTTGCGCTCCAGAATTTCTCCCACCTCCCGCAGGGAACCCTCGTCATAAACAGCCCCTGTAGGGTTGTTCGGGGAGTTGAGCAGGAGTATGCGGGTTTTCGGTCCTATGGCATCTTCGATCCTCCCCAGCGCCAGGCGAAACTTCTCATCGGTCCTGGCCACTTTCAGCTCCGCCGAGTGGTTGGAGGCGTAGAAGATATATTCGGCGAAGTACGGGGCCACAACCAACACTTCGTCGCCCGGATCGCACAGCGCCTTGATGACAACATTCAATCCCCCTCCCGCGCCCACTGTCATTATTACGTGGTTTTCCGTGAAGGCGCCGCCACCTTGACTAGCCAGATACTCGGCCACGCGGGCGCGTACCAGGGGCAGGCCGGCGTTTGGCATATACCTGTGGGCTCCAAGGGAAGGATCGGCGGCCAGTTCGCGCAACCGCTGTCGCACCACGGCGGGAGGCTCGCCTGAGGGATTGCCCAAGGTGAAGTCGTATATGTTTTCCGCGCCGCGCAGGGTCTTGAGCCTGGCGCCCTCCTCGAACATCTTTCTGATCCACGACGATTTGTTCATCGCCACCGCCATGCTTTTCGATATCGCCACCGCCACTATTTCCTAATTAATTGTGTTATCAGTGAGCTTTCCACGGATCACCACCTTGTGAATCATCTTGCCATCCTCCAGGCCCTTTTTCATGGCTATGGCTATTTGTTTTGCCTCGCCAACGGTGGCGCCATCCTCCACCTCCACCACCAGCTCCACCACTGTTTCCCCCCCCAGGTAGTGGATCACCACCTGGGAGTAGCCCCGCACCCCCGCCGTGGAAGAGACGTACTTTGCCACTTCGCGCTCCACCTCGGCCCTGCTTTGCCTGATGATCTTGTACTGCATGTCATCCTCGGCGTCGATATGCACCAGGGCATCGGTGGCGCCCAGCCTCTTTTTAAGGTTGTGGCGCACCGTCTCCGCGATATTATGCGCCTCCGAAACAGAGATATCGGGCCGCACCTCGATGTGGGCGTCCACAAACAAGTCTCCCCCCAGCTTGCGGGTCCGCAGTTCGTGGTAGCTCACCACCCCCTGGGTCCGCAATATCTCTTTTCCCAGCTCCTCCATCTTCTCCGCGGAGAGCGACGTGTCCATCAGGTCGCCCAAAGCCTCCCATGCTATCTCCATGCCCACTTTTGTGATCATGAACACCACGATGACCGCCGCCAGCGGGTCCAGCATGGGGAATCCGGCCATGGCCCCCCCTATGCCAATGAGCGCCGCCACCGAGGATATGGAGTCGCTTCGATGGTGCCATGCGTTGGCGATTATCGCCTGATTGTCGTGCCTGCGCCCCACGATGACGGTGTAGTGATACAGCGCCTCCTTGGCCACGATGGAAAGCAGCGCCGCCGCCAACGCGGGCCACTGGGGAACCCCCACCACACCGCTCACAAGTTTCTTCCCCAGATCCATCAGCAACAGCAGCCCCACCAGGATCAACGTGGCGCCTATGGCCGTGGCAGCGATAGTTTCTGCCCGACCGTGGCCATATGGGTGATCCTCGTCCGCCTCCTTGGCGGCGATGTTTATGGAGACGTAGACCATGGCATCGGTGATCAGGTCTGTGAGTGAATGAAAGGCGTCCGCCACCAGGGCGGCGGAACCAGCCATCATTCCGGCGGCCATTTTCACCGCTGTCAGAAGGATGTTCACGGCGGAGCCCACCAGGGTGATGGTCTTGGTTTCCCGCACCCTTTCGTCAGTTTTTTCTTTGTCGCCAGTAGTCACAGGTTCGCTCTATTTTCTCTCGAGTCGCCGGAAATCTTGATGTTACCATAACAGTGGAATATGCGCAGGGGCCTTTGAATAGACGCAGGGGCAGAGTAATGGGCAACAAATAACAACCCAAATCTTCAGGTGGTGGTTTTTTGCAGCTCTTCCTGCTTGGGCAGCTTTAGGTAGAATATGGCGCCCTTCCCCTCCTCCGTCTCCACCGATATCTCTCCCTGGTGCGCTTTCATGATGTCGTGACACAGGGGGAGGCCCAGCCCGGTCCCATACTCTCCCGAGGTGCCGATGGTGCTGGTCTTGACCTCGTGCCGAAAGATATCCGGCAAAACCTCCTTGCGCACTCCCGGCCCCGTGTCGCGTATGGCGATAGCTACTTCGTCATCGTCAGGGCGGAAAAAGATGATCTTGTCGCCATCGCTGCAGAACTTTATCGAGTTGTGGACAATATTTTTAATAACCTCGATGATAAGCTCGTAATCAGCCAGGATCTTCACCCCCCGGTGGATGTCGTTTTGCATCCTGATGTTCTTGGCGGACGCCTCGTAGCTTAAGCTCTCTATCACCTCCTCCACCAGAGCCTTTGCGTCCAGATTCAGCCTGTCCACTTTCAGATTCCCGGACTGTAGCCTTTCCAGGTCCAGCAGGTTATCTATCATTTCCACCATATTCTCACTGCTGGCAATCACCTTGGAGAAGATATCCATCTGCATTGGAGTGATCGGGTCCGGCACGTCTGTCTGCAATGATTTCACCAAACCCAGGATAGTGGAAAGAGGGGTGCGCATGTCGTGGGCCACCAGTGAAAGAAATTTATCCTTGAGAAGGGTGGCCGCCTCCGCATTCTCCTTGGCCTGCTTGATCATCTCCATATCCCTCTTCCGCTCCGTGACCCTGCCAAGCTGGGTGGAGAGGTAATTGGCCATATTCATGATCGAATCGTCCTGGTCCATAGTCCTGGTGGAAAAGAATTCCAGCACCGCCACCACTTTATCCCCCTCCAGCAAGGGAAAGGCGAATCCGGCCCTCACGATGCTCTCTTTCCCCTTCCCCGCCCTGGGAAAGTTCGGGTCAGTCCGGACATCCTTGATCCACGCCGGTTTCTTGCTGGCATAGACCCGCCCTGGCAGCCCAGCCCCAGGCTTGAATTTCGTTTCTTTGGTCACTGTCCGAAATTCTTCAAATTTATCCGTACTCTTGGTATACCAAAGCTCGGTGGGATGCAGGGTATCTTCCTCATCAGGCTTGTACACATGGCCGATCTCCCATGCGGTGTGCCTACAAACCTTATTCAGACACACCGACATCGCCTCGTCAACCGTATCCACCTCGTTCACCGCGAAGGCGATCTCCTGCAACAGCTGGACAAGCTCGCTCTTGGCGGCAAGGATGGATTCCATCGTCTTTCTCATGGTGATGTCCCTGATAGATGCCACCACTCCGGCCACATGGCCCTTGTCCATCAGTCGGGAGACGTTCATTTCCACTATCTGCCTATCCCCCATCTTGCGCTCGACGATCATCTCCCTGGTCCGGACAGACACCTGCTCCACCGCCTGGGCCAGGGACCCCATGGGGGAAGAATGCAACGCCTGCACCAGCACCCTCTCATCCTTGGCCAGCAGCACTCCCTCCAGGCTGAACAGCTTCAGGTCCATGACGTTCATCCCGACAAGATCTTCCTCCTTGAAGCCTGTGATATGCTCCGCCATCGGATTTGCAAAAGTAATCACGCCCTCCCTGTCTGTCACAATCACACCTTCCCCAAGCGATGTTGTTATCGCGGAGAGCCTCCTTTCGCTTTCCGCCAACTCAGCGGCGGAGCGCTGGATCCGGTTGGCCAATGGCCGGAAGATTACCACTCCCACCACCAACAGAGTCAGGAGCAGCAGGGTGGATATGAGGGTCGCCCGTTGTTTTAGCGCCGACGAGTTTTCCTCCGCCTCAGCCTGGAACTGGACCACCAGGGTGTCCAGGGAATCCAGCAGAGGTCTTTCCGAATATTCCTCTATGATAAGAAAATAGCTGTTATTCTGCGAAAGATCCCTGGGTGGTGCATCAGCGAATTTTCGGACCGCATCCGCGTACCGAAGAATCATTTTATCCAATTCATGGGGCGGGTAAAAGATTATCTCCTCCGCAGCCTTGGAAAGCTGAATTTTGTACCCAGAGCCCAAGTCGTTACGCACAATGGCCTCGTGGGCTTTTTCCATCTGGTATGCCAAAAGCTTCAGATCTTGACGAATGGATGCGCTGTCCTCGTGAGTACCCATCACCAGGTCGTGGGCCAATTTCGAAATTCGCTGGGAGAGCATCCGCTGCCTGCCGCTTAGATTGATAACCTGGGCCCAAGTGGCTTGTGCGGTCATCAACTCCAGAAGAGCCAGATAGCTGGCAAGCACCAGAATGGCGATCAGGCCCAGGGCGAGGACATACTGTGTCGTGATCTTCTGGCCGAAGGACATATCAATGCCCTTAACGCGACGTTTTTTCCCGCTTTTCGCGGAGGCTTCCACGATATTTTCCTCCCCCAGGAAATTATGAATCATGTGCAAGCCTGATTATATCACAACAGGTGACCTTCCCAGCGCGCGCGCCACCTGGTCCTGCCTACTTACAGGCTTCCCGGAATCCGGCCCCGCAGGCCATTTTGTAATCGGCCTGAGCCTTGCCCATCTCCCCCATGATTTCATGAACCTGGCCCCGGACATAGTAGGCCTCACCCAGCTTTGGGTCCAGCTCAATGGCCTTGTTCAGGTCTTTGTTTGCCGCGTCCACATCACCCATATCTTTTTTCGCCTTGCCACGTAAAGCGTAGGCCGGGGCGTATTTCGGGTCCGCCTTTATCACGTCATCGCAATACTTCACGACCATGGCGTAGTCGGCGGAGCCATAAGATCCCCTGGCCTTGTTGTATGTGCGATCCAGCTTCTTTTTATCCCCACCGTTGTCATTTTTCCAGGGCGCCCATGCATGGCCGACGCCCGCCGTCAGCATCAGCGCGGCAAGCGCGAATACAATTGATACTCTCATAATCCCTTTCTTTCTTTCCTAATGGTGCTCATCTCCGCCTCGATGGCTTTTCGCTCCTCATCGGTTGGATTCAAATCAAGAGCTCTTTTATACAATTTCAGGGATTGCTCCTTGCCCCCTGGACGACTCGCCACAAGCCCGGCCAGGCTGGTCATCGCCGTGAAGTAGCCAGGATCCAACCGGATCGCTTCGGCAAGCTCCCGTTCCGCCTCCTGGTATGCGCCGGTCCGGGAGAGAAGAACACCCCTCAGAAACTTCAACTGTACGGTGAAAAGCCCCATTTTGTCCAGTTTTTCTGTCCGTTCCAGCAGGCCGGCCACCATTGGGACCGCAGCTGACTCCATGGAACCATAAAGCGTTTCAATATTCAGGGACAATAGGGCGTATTGCGCCTCTGTGTTGGCCGGATCTGTTCGTAAGGCCTTTTCATACATTTGCGCGGCCGCCCCCCTGTTTCCCCCGCTCCTGGCCACCTGGCCTCCGAAGAAAATGCTCTGAGACAAAAACGCCCGCTCCACCGCGCTTTTGTCCACCCCGGCGCCGATCTTAGGAGATTGGCGGTGGGCCAGTATTCCGGCGAGGTTCGGCCCCTTCACCTCCACCCCCCCCACATGCATCCTGGGAGCGGAGAACTCCACCACAGGCCTGTCGTCTCTCGTTGGTGTGACCCCCTTCACATATTCCCGCAAATGATCCGGCCCCATCATATGGTTCGCCAATATCTGCTCCACCCGGTATATCCCGATATCGGCCAGGCTGGAGGCCACCGCAGGGTTGTCGAACGCCTTGTAGAGTTTTCTGTAATCCGGCAGGGCGCCCGCCGCTCCGATCATTATGGCATCCCATTTGGTATACCACATGGCTCCCTCCGGAAATACTTCCGTGAAGGCTGCCACCAGTGATCTTAAATCCTGGCCAGAGAGGTGATGGATAGGTATCCATTGCGACATGATCCCGCCTGGCTTCAGCCTTGCCTTGGCCAGCTGATAGAACTCCACGGTGTAAAGCGATACTATCCCGACGTTGGATGGCGGGGGCGGCTCTGTGGAGATTAAATCGAAATATTTGCCGGTGGTCTTAAGGTAGTTGCGCCCATCCTCCTCCACCATGGTAAGCTTCGGCGATAAGCTCACCCCCTGGTTGCCATCGGCGAAGGCTGGCCCGGCGTTGAACACCTCCCGGGATATGTCCACGGCTACCACGGACTCCAGGTCGTGGGCAAGAGCGGCCCCGGCGGTGGATCCAGTTCCAAAACAGATGATCAGAGCGTTTTTGGGATCATCCACCAGCAGCAGGGGGATATGGGCCTGGAGCCTCTCTAGCTGTAGCGCCTCCCGGAATGTACCGGCTATAGGGTCTCCATTGATCCACAACCGCCGGATCGGCAGGCGTTCTACCGTCAGGTCAGACTCGTTTTTTGATACCAGGGCCGTGGCGGAGGCTCCCTCCTCGTAAAACTCCACCTCGGCGCCGGCTTCCAGTTTCTCCACGCTCAGGCGGTAGGCGATGTCCGGATTCATCGAAATATATATCGACTGGGGCGCAATCACCATTCCCAATATCACAGCCATCCCTATGGCCGCCTTCCCCGCACGCAGAAACGCCAACGCCAGCCCCGCCACCACCGCCAACTCTGATACCAATATCAGACTGTTCTGCACACCCAGCCACGGGATCATAAAATATCCCGCCATCAGCGGGCCCAAAACACAGCCTATAATATTTACGGCGTATAGACGCCCCACATCGCCACCGATTTTCCCAGGATCAGAATCGAAAACTTCCACTGCCAACGGAAAACAAGCGCCCAAAAGCGCCGTGCAGGGAGTGATGAACATCAGGGCGAACAGAAATGCGGAAGCAATCGGCGCGCCACCTGGGATCATACCGGATAGCCAATCCAGCATGAATGTCCCCGCCAGCCAGGCTATTATATCCCGGCTGTGGGCCAGAGCCACCAGCGAAAATATAGACATCACCCCCATTGTCGCCAACATGGAAGCGAACAGGAAATACCCCCTCTCCCTGGATTTATTTCCCGCCCGCGCCGCCAGAGAACTGCCCGCCGCGGTGCCCAATAGAAAGACGGAAAGAACCAGGGTGAAAGCGTACGTGGTATTGTTCAATAGCAGGATCAGCGTTCTGGTCCATAAAAGCTCCAGCGCCAGGCCACAAAATCCTGTGATTGCAAACATCAGCAGGACCAGGTTGTCCTTTTCTCCCGATTTCTCTTTACGGGGAGACTTTTTGCCGGTCTTCGGCGTTTCCAGCTCTACGCGCCAGCTCTTCTCCGCCGCCATCCCCCAGACGACGGCGGCGCAAAACAGATTCACCACAGCTCCGATGCGCAATGAATTGGTCAAGCCGAATATTTCTATCATGGCGAATCCCGCAGCCATGCACCCAGCCATGGCCCCGGCGGTGTTTACGGCGTATACAGTCCCGGCCAGTCCCGCGCGGGGACCGTCTGTTATGGCGAAATGACGTACTATGGCTGGCAGCGTGGCGCCCATCAGCATGGTGGGCGGCGCCAGAACCAACACCGCCAGCATTAATCGCAGCGTCACCACATAGAGCGTGGCGCTCTCCGCCCCACCGTGGGCAAACAGGTATATGGCGTCCATGGCGCCCCATGTCAGCGGAAAGGCAATGACATACACCCCCAGCATAAACTCGCATGCGGCGTATAGCCGGATGGGCGCCCACCCCTTGTCCAGCAACCTGCCGGAGAGTTCCGCCCCGGCGCCCAGTCCACCCATAAACGCCACCAGGGTGGCGCTTACGGCGTATACGCTGACCCCGAGAGTGAGGGATAGCTGTCTGGCCCAGATTATCTCATAGGCCAACCCGGCTGCGCCGGAGCAGAAGAATATGGCAAGTACGGGAAGAGTCCGGGAGTTTACGCTACTCATAGCAGGCTCACTCCCTGTGTCAATCTGGTGACGGGCTGTTACACCACCGTCCGGGCCTCATTAGCGCAGTAGCCCTCGTGTGGGCTTGATCTTGATATTCAGATCGCTCTTCGCCACACCGATAATCCTGGAGTCCAGGTATCCGATCCTGGCGGGAGTGGAGCCGGTGAACCATATGCGCCCCCTTGGGTCAGCGCTCACGGAGTTAGGTTTGCACTTGCCAGTAGGTATTTCAAAGGAGTTGATGGTCTTTGTGACCGGGTCGAAACGTACAAGGCGGTTGTCGGTATGCTGGACCATCCAAATGATATCGTTTGAGTCTATAGTCATCTCTTTTGCCCCTTTATTCTTGGGCAGGGGGTATATCTCTGTCTTCTCCGTAACCGGGTCAAACCGGGCCAGGTGGTTGTCCACCATCGCCAAAAACCATACGCCGCCCTTAGAGTCTATCAATGTCCCAAGCGGTTGTTGGGGCTGGACTGATATTTGCCATTCGCCGAACTTATCCTTTTTCGGATCATACATGACCAGCTTGTTCTTGGCTCGCTCAACAAACCAGAGCCGTCCCTTGCCATCCTCGGCCAGATCGTAGGAGTTGCTCAGTGCGGTGGGAACATTTCTTTGCGTAAACTTCCTGCTTTTGGGATGGTAGCCGATGAGCATGTCTGTGTTCCAGCCCAGAGCCCAGATGGTTCCATCGTGGGCGGCCAGGATGGAAGCAGGCTTTATATTGCGGTCCGGCAGCAGGATCTCGGAGAACTTTTTAGTTTTCGGGTCGAATACTGCTATGGCGCTCACGTCCTGCTCTGTGAACCATATCTTCCCCTCCCGGTCTATTGTAAGGTCCAATGGCTCGCTTTTGGTGGAGGGGATGGAAAACTCCTCCAGTTCGCCAGTGTTGGAGTTGAACCTGGCCAGCTTATTAGTGAAAAACTCCAAAAACCAGATGTCCCCCCCCTGGCCATACTGTATGGAGGTGGGGTACGCGTCTTTGGACGGCAAAGGGAATTCCGTGAACAGTTCCTGCCGACCGGCGCCAGCTTCCGCCACCAAAGCCAATGACAAAACGATGGCAACGATTACATGCTTTAAATACATCTTGCCAGATATCCCGTAGGTCACGACTTGGCTTTGCGGAACATAAACACGCCAGTCCCCACCACAAGAATCACCACCAGAGTGAGGATAATCAGCATTGTCATGCCCCGGCCTCCAGCCTTGGCGGCCTCCGCATTTTGATCTTTATGGACTCTGGGTGTGAGAGCCTGGTCAGTTTTGAGGCTGGATACTATCAGCCTCGAAATCTTGTTGGCGTGGCGGTCGCTCTGGGTGAACCACACGTCCCCTTTTGCGTCCACCGTCACTCCCATAGGCTGGGAGTTGGCTGTGGGTATCTCGAAAAGGCTCCATTTTAGATTTATTGAGTCAAAGAAACCCACCTGATTGGTCATGGAATCGACTATCCATATCCGCCCTTCGGGGCCTGGCGCCACGGCTTGGGGTACTGCGTTATAGCCGGGGAGCGGTATTGTGGAATATATGCCTTTATCCTTTTCGCGCTTGTCACTTTTGTCGAACAGTAGCACGCCAAGTTGCTGGCTGCGCAGATTGCACACCCACAATTTCCCTTCATTGTCGAACCTCATCTGCCCTGGCTGAGAGAGAGGGACCGTGATCGGGTACACTTTGATTTTTTTCGTTTCAGGATCGTACCGGCCCACATAATTGCCGTTCACATCGCTTATCCACACCATGTCGTTTTTATCTACCGTGATCCCCATAAGATCCGCGCTGTCACCCAGGCTGATCTCTCTGCTTCTTTGCCCTTCCACGTCCAGGTAGCCGAATTTGCCCGTGTTCTTCTCCACGAACCATACCAACCCTTTGGAATCCACCGCCAGATCATAGGGCTGGGAATGCTCCGTGGGGAGGAGGTATTCGGTGAACTCCTCCTTGACCGGATCGAACCGGACCACAGAGTTGCCCAAGAGAGTGACGAACCAGACCACATCATTACTGTCCACCACCAGGGCTCCAGGATTGCCCACGCTGTAAACGTCATAGCTTTGCGGCGTGGTGAGTTTGCTTTTGGGATCATAGTCCCATTCCGGGTCCGGCAATCCTTGGGTGGATGGCAGCCGGTATTCTTTCAGTTCGCCGGTGGCCGGATCCAGTCTTGCCACGGAATGGTTGGTCGTCTCGGTGAACCAAACTATACCCTTGCTGTCTGTGGTGATGGCATAGGGGGTGCTGTAATTGACAGGCAGGCGGTAGTCTTCTATCATCGGCGCGCCATCCCTGCCGCCGCCTGACATGGCCCCGTGGTCCCCATGGCGGTCTGAATGTTCGCTCCCCCCCGGCGCCTGGCCCACATGGCTGGGCTTTATTATAGTTATCCGCGGTTTTACGATCCCGCTTATAACTTCAGAAGCGCCGGAAACCGTTGCGCCAAGAAACAGAACCAGAATGGACAGGGAGGAAAAGAAAAATCTTAAACTACTCATTCGAAAGGACCTCTTTGCTCACCACGTGAAAGTGGGTTCGTACATATGCCGCATTTGCCAGTCGGCGTCCTTATATCCCCCCGCCTCTCCGGTATCTTCATAAATCTGCGCGCCGGATTCATCCACTCCACCCGATTTGCCGGCGCGGTATTTCCCCACGCCTATCTGCATGGCGCGCTCCACCTCGTAGTATTTGGCCACGTCCACCGGGGGGACCGCCATCCTGGGGCCCATGGCCGGATTGTGGCACGAATCGCATCCTAGCACCTTTGCCTGGTGGCCGCTTCTGTATATGCCCAATCCCAGAATAAGCCCCAGACAAATTACCGGCACGGCGAAGATGAAACTTTTCTTGAATCCTGATTTCATTCCCCGCGCCCAACCGAAAAGAGACTTAAGGCCAGGTATTTTGTCGAACGGTATCTTGTGATAAAAGGGCATCAAGATGAGCCAGATCACCAGACCAATGGGAACCAGCGCCGTGATAAACAGGTACTTTTTCAGCCGCCCTTTCAGATACCAGAAAGGGATCCAGAACATCAGAAAAACCCATTCCGGGCCTGGGATATTCTCTCCATCGTCCGGGTAGGGGATTACTTCCGGCGCGTCGTCCGGCACGGGGAACATTGTCGCCAAAACTCCCGCTGCGGCGAGAACCACCAGCATCAACACCGAAAGGGTGAACACCCAGTGTGGAAAGAACCTCCATCCAGCAGATTCCTGCTTTTCCTCTTCTGCCACGATCACACCCCCATTCCAGTATAAATAGTCCTTTTCATGATCATACCTTCGGCGTGGGACCGCGCATGCGAAATAGCACAATGTGCACCCCAATGACACCCATGGTCACCACCGGCAAAATCAATATGTGCATCCAGTAATTGCGTCCGTGGGAAAAGGTCATCAGCATAAGGCCCTTCAGCGCATTACCAACCATGGGTATGGTGTGCGCCCAGTCTGCCCAGATGACAAGCTCCCAGTAGCTGCGCCAGTCCCACGGCATGATGATCCCTGTGATCATTAGCAGAATGTACAAAAAACCGAGAATAAGACCGGTCCACCAATTGAAGACCCTGGGTGGCTTGTACGCCTTTCGGGCCATCACATGGAGCATATGTATCAGCAGGAATGACACACCCATCGTGCAACTCCATCTGTGGATGTTGCGGACCAAGGCTCCCAGTGCGGTCGTGTTGCACATTTCCCTTATGCTCTGGTGCGCCTCCACTGGGTCGGTGTCAAAGAAGAAGAGCATGTAAATGCCGGTCATCACCTGGATCATGATGATCCCGATAGTGAGCCCACCGAACAGATGCCAGAATGATATATCCGCCGGGAGAGGATAGGCCAGGTGTTTTTTATAAAACTCCCATCCCCCCAGACGTTGATCGAACCATTGGGTCAAGGCCCTCATTGCAATCCCCCTCTACCCTGTCTCTCCTACGGCCCGCTGTCGGCTTTTGCTTCCAGCGGCTCGTTTTTATAATCGTTTTCGTACTTGTTGGTCTCCGCAAGGAAATCAATTTTCCATTCGTTCAATTCCTCGTCCAGGACCAGGTTCATCCGGCTTGTGCTGATGAACGCGTCACCGAACAATGAAGGGGTGGCCACTTCCATCCGCACCGAGGCCACATAAACACCCCCCTTGTTCCTTTCTTTGGGAACATCAACATCAACAATCTTTATCTTTGTGCCTTTTTCAAAATCCTGCACCCATTTGCGGAAAGAGTCCGGATCCACGTGGCCATACTTCTGGCTCACCATGCCATGAGCTTCCTTCAAGGTAAGCTTCCCCCCCTGGCCCAAAAGCGAATAAAACTTCAGGACCACCTTTTCCGGCGGCATGGCTGGCGCCTCCTTCTCTTTCTCCTTGCTCGTGCAGGAGCCCAGCGCCAACGTAAAAGTCAAACAGGCAAATACTAAATAATTTATGAGTTTCATATGAACATTTTAAAGGAAAGAGACCGGGAATTTCTTCCCGGCCTCTTCTCAATAGTAATCAACAGCTGAAAGCCGTATTTAATACGTGCGATCAGATAGTCGGCTCGTTGCCTTCCTTAAGAGTGTTCATGAGCTTGTTGGTGCCCACCAGGAACTCGCTCTCGGCTTCGTCGAGAAGCTGCTCCTGCATGGAAACAGAGTCATAATCACCGTTGGCGAGCGAAGCCTGCCCACCTGGGGGGTCAACAAAGAACGTTCCGCGCATTTCCAGATGCAAAGGACCGCAGAAATGCTGACAGAAAAACTCATACTCACCAGCCTTGTCGGCCACAAATTCAGCCATCTGGCTGATACCTCTGGGGCTGATCAACATGGTGCGCATTCCGTAGTAGCCATAGACCGCCAAGCCCATGGTCACGTCCGGGTTCTTGGTCAAACCGGAGGCTTTGTCGATGTTGGTCAGAATCATGCGAACCTTGGCGCCCTTCGGAACATGAATGAACCTGGGGACATAGCCATAGGAGAACGCCTTGACGCGCACAACATAGACGTCGCCTTCCTTTGTGACGCCGGGCTTGCCGTCGTCGCGCGGGATCCACACTTTCTTGACGTTGTCCGAATGTTTCGGCTCAAGCTGCGGGCGAACACCCTTAAGACCAGGCGTGCCAGCTTGACCAAACTCGATGTGAACATCGCCCAGGTCGTAACCCTTGGTGAACAATTCCGCGCCCTTGCCGGTATTCCATCTCTGGATGTAGTTGGCGAAGATCATGCGCCCCTCGTGAGGCTCGCCGTCCACCGGAATCAGCTTAACGGACTTACCATAGGTCGGGCTGGACTCGTCGATATCCTGAAGCTCAAAGTTGACCGCAAAGACGATGCCGGTCGGGGTAAACAAGCCTGTGGAGAACTTGTTCTGCGAGCAATAGTACGCGTTGTCCGGAGCTATCGAGTTGTGACCAACCCGATAATGAATCGGGAACTCGTCCACCAGCTGACCGCGATCCGCGTCAATCTTGGAGGTCGAGTCGGACACGAAGCAGGACTGGTAGATATACTTGCCCAGGGTATCCCACTGGTTGTGCAGAGGACCTGCGCCGGTCGGAATAACCTTGCGGACACGGAGCTGCTGCACGTCAATGATCGACAGGGTAGCAGAGAGCTTGTCGCAAACGGCCACTGTCCTGTTCGTCGGGCTGACGTTGGTTCCGTGCGGGTTTTTGCCCACCGGGATTTCCTTAACCAGCTTGAAAGGATCCTGCTGGAACACCATGACGGTGGAGTGGTAGTAGTTACCAGAGAAAACGTAGCTGCCGTCCCTGGCCGTATCCGGATAATCCGGAGCGGAAGGAGCAGGCGGAACGTCGATGACCGTGGTGGCGCCGTCGCTCAAGCGCAGCTTCAGCATTTTGCCGGTCAGCTCACCCGTGGCCCAAAGGTACTTGCCGTTAGGCGAAAGGGCCGCGCTGTGGTGGATACCAAAAGGCTTCGGCAGAGCGAAAATCCTCTCGGTCCAACCTGTCTGAAGGTTAACCTCCGCGATCGTGTCGGAACCCTTATCTGAAACGTAAAGATACTTTCCATCCGGTGTGCCGTTGTTATTGCCGGCGTTGGAACCGGAGAATGGAAAGTTGTGCAGGTCCACGCCGCACTTGATATGACGATAGGTACGCATGGACGGAATGCCGATGACACCAATGGCGCCGTCGACGCCGCCGGCGTCGTACAATATCGCATAATCCCTGAGTGGCGCATCGCTGTCCTGCGAAGCGATGACGTGCCAGTCGCGCTTATCGAACGGTGTCAGAACCGTCGTCTTGGCGTCCGCCGAAACGGCGAAAGACACCAGCGCAATCAGCGTCGCTAAACTTAACGCAAATGCTTTTTTCAAAATGACTCACCCCCTCGATTAATACTGTTCGTGTTTGTAATAGACGCCCGCTTTAGCGTCGCTGTCGAGCCTCTTGACCAAATAGTCGTTTGCGTCAAGAATGTCGATCCTTCGGGCATTCCACTTCCCATCCTTAAACCAACCATACGCCGCGATGAGATCGCCTTTCTTCAGCTCCGAGAACTTTTTAAAGTCCGCGCGCTTGGCTGTCATCACATAGCACTCAGGCAAAAGATGGAGCTCATAGGTCTTGGCTGTTTTCTCGAACTTGGTCTTGATCGTCACCTGCCTTTTGCCCAATGCAGTGATCTCGCCAATCTGCAGAGCGTCGGTAATGGCGGAACCCTTACCAACGGCACTCTCCCCGGCGGACGCCTCCTTGGTCATTGCCGGAACGAAAACCATGCCAACCAACAATAGAGATAATAAAACCTTTTTCACTCAAACACCCCCTTTCAGTGGATACAAATGAAAATGTACGCAATATGGCCTACAGGCACCTTGCCTTGCAAACCATGTACCAACTAATACGCGCCCCGGGGCAAAAATAACACATTGTAATTCATGATGTTATACCAACCCAAGTTACGTAGTAATTTTCCATGTTAAATAACATTTTCGTCCCAGTTTCGCCACAAAGGTAACCCCAAGTTTTAACTGGCTTTTTATTCGTATGTTATCCCCAACCGCCTGTACTCTACCAAATTGTTCGACACAATGCTACCACTTTTTCGTTTTGAAAAGCAACAATAACATTTCGTTGAACCTATTTCACCTTTTGTGGTTATTGCTTCATAAGGCTGCGAGCCAATTCAGGGCTGATCTTCGCCAATTCCTGGAAAGTCTCCTCCGCTTTATCCTTCTCGCCCAGATAATGGTACGACTTCATAAGGTAAAAATACGCTTCCAAAAGCTGGCTGTTAATCCTCCTCGCCCAGTCCAGCATCTGCGACGCCGTCCGGAAATCCCCCCGGGAGTAATACAGATAACCCAGATCGAAAACAGCCAGCCCCAAAAACGGATCCATCGGCGCCAGCTTGTACGCCTCCTTATAGTTCTCAAGCTCCGCCGGGTAATCCTGCCGGGCGTGGTTCACCCTCCCCTGCAGAAGATAAGTCCTCGCTTTGAAGTAATCCCCCATCGCGTCGTTGAGCGCGCCTGTTTTCTCCGGATCCCCGGAGGCCAGGGGAAGCCTTTTCCTGGCCATCGCCACTGTGGCGAAGTTCTCCACCGCAAAGCTGGCCCGGTCCCATATGCCACCTGGCGCCGAATACTCTATCACTGGCCGGGCGTCCGTGTTAATCGGATAGCCTTTGGTGAACTCCAGGGCTTCCGCCCGATCCATTACGTAAAACGAGAGGAACGAGAATAGGTCGGCGTGTTCTATCATATCGGCTCGAACCCTCTCACGTCCCAGCGCCTGGGATATTTTGTCCAGGTTCAGCTCCATCTCCCCGGCGGAGCCCACCAGCAGCAGGGTGGAAAGCTGGCCGTTCGTATCCCCGCTCCACACCGTCACATTCCCGAAAACGTAGGCAAAAGTCCTCATGATAACCTTCAGGTCGTGGGCGGAAAGCTGGTACAGCGGCAGCCATTGCGCCATGATCCCCCCGTCGGCCAGCCTGGCTTTCACGTTCTGATAATGCTCCGCCGAGTACAAGGCCCCCACTCCGGCGCTATCCGGCTGGAACAGGTCGGAGATCACCACGTCATATTTCTTCTTGGCCACCCGCGCATAGTTACGGCCGTCCCAGAAGGTGACGTGAAACCTTTCGTCCGCCACGATCTTGTGGTTGTCCTTTTCAAACAGACGCTGGACATCCATCAGCTCCGGAACCAGTTCCACGCAATCAATCCGCTCCACCGGATGACCACCCACCGCCCCGGCGGTGATCCCGGAACCCAGGGAAATGACCAATACGTTTTTTGCGTCCGGATTGAGGATCATTGGCAAATGGCCAAACCGCACCGCCACATCCCCGCTGGTGGCCAGCTGATAGTCGTTCACCATCAGCGTCAGGGGACCTCCCTTCCGATCCTCTATCACCCGCACGGAGCCTGTCGCCCCTTCCCTGGCCAGCGCCACCTTCTCCTTGACCACCCGGCCCATCCCCACATTCACCCCCGCAATATAGACAACGGAGATTATGAATATGGCCGTGGCCAGGGATGTGGGCAAGGCCCAAGCCAGGACTTGACGATGGCGGGAAAGGCCCATGGCCGTATAGCCGGTCAATAGCGCCACGCCGCCCACCAGAAGTATTGATATCTGCAGGCCCACCATGGGAAGAATTACAAACCCGGCCAAAAGCGACCCGCATATCCCACCCAGTGTGCCGGTGGCGTAGGCCATCCCGGAACGGCGCCCCAATGAGCCTAGCGACTCTGTGACAACCTTTGTGAGGAGAGGAAAAGATATCCCCATCAAAAACGCTGGCGGCAGGATCGTGATCCCCATCAACGCCAGCATGACCAGCATATCGCGGGCGAGGGTCATGTGGGAGAACATCCCTGCCAGGGTCTCCGCCATTCCCGGAACCTTCACGAATATCGGCACGCTGACAAATGCCCATATCCCCACTCCCAGTTGGGCCAGGCCAAGAAGGCGAAGCGGATCTTTCACCCTGTCCAGCACCCTGGAAAATACATGGCTACCCAGCGCTATTCCCAGAAGATACATAGAGAGTAGCCCACTGAAAAGATATACGGTGGATTTGAATGAAACCACGAACCCCCGGGTCCATAGAATCTCCAGTGCGATGGAGCTGAATCCTGCCGCGGCCATCAGCGTCATGGCCATCGCCGGGGAGATCAAGGGCTCAAACCCAGATTCCGTCTCATTCTCTGCGACATCACCTGCCCCGGCCTTCGCCGCTGGCCTCTCTAGCCTGGCCTCTTTTTTCCCCTTCTTCTTTTTCTTTTTCCCTTCTTCGGCCGAATCCAAAGACTTCAGAATCCCCTCCTCTTCTTCCGGCCGGGCCCCAGGCGTCAGCCACACCAGCCCTGCCACCAGAAAATTGGCCAGAAAAGCCGCGAATAGGGTATTCCAAACCCCAAAGTACCTGACCATCACAAAGCCGGAGAGGAAACACCCGGCCATGGCGCCATAGGTGTTGGCGGCGTATAAGACCCCGATCCCCTTGCCGAGCCGATCCATGGAAGTGATATAGAACTTGCTCATCACCGGCAATGTCCCCCCCATCAGGAAGGTGGGGATGAGCAGCGCCGCAAACGCCAGAACGAATCTGGCGGCCTGCCATTTAAAGGAAGTTATCTCCTCCACTGTCATGGCGGCGGCCATGATGTCGTCGATCCAGCCGATAGCCACACTCACGCCCACTGCGGACATGGCTATCAAAACTTCCAGCATCACATAGGCGGCCTTGGGATCCTTCAGACGATCCGCCACCTTTCCCAGAAAATGGCTCCCCAGGGCCAGCCCGGCCAGAAACGCCGCCACCACCAGGCTGACGGCGTAGACAGTATTCCCGAAGGAGAGCGAGAACATCCTGACCCATATGATCTGGTACACCAGCCCGGCGGCGCCGGAGAGAAAGAAGCAAAATGTGAATATATTCCTTGCCATCAGACGCCTATCCCGCCTCTAAGGCTCGTTAGGATCATTGTTTCCATCATCATTTTCCATTTCGTCATTACCATCCATGCCGCCACCTCCGGCGCCCTTGGCCTTTTCAGCCTCGCGCTCATGGGACACCATGCCAGCCAGGTTGTTTCTTTTTATCATTCTATACAGCGACATGCGGGCGATTCCCGCATTCTCGGAAGCCTGGGTTATGTTCCCCTTGCAAGTGTAGAGCAGGTTCTCCAGAAAATCCTTCTCAAACTCGCCCAGGCACGATTCTCTGGCCTTTTTATAGGTCATGCCCCGCATGGCTCCCTGACGGCGAATGTTATCCGGCAGGTCCGCCGAGGTCAACTCGTTTGTGTTTGCTCCCGCCACCGCGGTCTCCAGCGCTCCCATCAGCTCCCGCACATTGCCTGGCCAGTGATACTCCGCCAAAATCCGCATAAAGTCATTCCCCACGGTTGTCGGCTCGGCGCCATCCCGCTTGGCCATGGCCGCCAGAAAGCTCTCGGTAAGCGCCGGTATATCCTCCGTCCGCTCCCGCAAGGGTGGTATATGGATATTCACCACGTTTAGCAGAAAGTAGAGATCCTGGCGGAATTTCCCCTCGTTCACCATCCCCTTCAGATCGGCGTCGGTGGAACAGATCACCCGAGCGTTCAGCGGAGCCGATTCCCTCCTGCCCGGCAAGTCTGCCCCCTTGTTTTGCAGAATCCTGGCCAGTTGCGCCTGGGCATGAGGAGCCAGCCGATCCACTCCGTCCATGTATAAGGTTCCCCCCTCCGCAGCCAGGAAAAAGTACTCAGGGCCTGCCTTTTCTCCAGCGATTGTGGCCGCTGGCGGCTGGGCCAATAGCCGCTCCTTGGTCAGCTCGGCGCAATCCACCACCACAAAAGGCGCGCCGTCCCGGCCACCGTGGACATGGATGGCCATGGCCGCCGTCCGTTTGCCGGTTCCCGTCTCCCCCTGGATCATGACACAAGTCCTGGAGGACGCCACCTTGGTTATTATCTGGGTTATCTGGGCCATGGCCCGGCTCCGCCCCACGAAATTGTTACGCAAAAAGTCTTCGCGCACCTTTTGGCGCAGCATGTCGTTTTCGTTCACCAGCCTGCTTTTTTCCAGGGCGCGCCGAACGGTGATCACGAACTGGTCTGGCGAGAATGGCTTTGTGACGTAATCGAAAGCGCCGCTTTTCACAGCTTCCACCACCCCCTCTATAGTGGCATAGGCGGATATCATGATGACAGGCATTTCGGGAAACTCCCCCTTTATCGCCGCCAACAGCTCCACACCGTTCATCCCTGGCATCTTGAAGTCGGTCACCACCGCCTCCGGCCGCAAGGCGCGGATCATCCGCAGGGCCTCGAAAGGGTCCGTGGAGCCTATGCAGGATATCTCTTCATCCTCCAGGATCCTCACGCACGACTCCAGGAGATCCGGCTCGTCGTCCACCAGCACCACACGCGCGCTTTCCTGTTCATGCATCGGCGATCACCCCCCTGGCTGGCTTTTTCATGGCCTCAAAGGCCGAGCGCAGGCTAACGGTGAACGAGGCGCCGGCGCCTGACCGGCTCTCCACGCTGATTGTTCCGCCGAAGTCTTTCACCAGGCCATAGCTGATGGAGAGGCCCAGTCCGCTTCCCTGCCCCACCTCTTTGGTTGTGAAAAATGGTTCGAACAGATGGGCCATCACCTCCTCGGTCATTCCTGGACCGGTATCCGATATCCGCAAATCCACCATCTCCGTCCCCTTACGGGCGGTCGCCACGGTGATCACCGCTCCTTTTTCAGAAGCCTGGAATGCGTTGAATACAATATTGTAGATTACCTGTTCCATCCCGGCGGCGTCGGCCCACACGAAGGGGATATCCTTATCAAGCTCAAGTTTTAGGACTATCCCCTTTTTCCTGACCGGGTAGTCGATAAGATCCAGCACCCGGCGGGTTATCTCGTTCAAGTCTACGGAAGACAGATCCCCTGGCTTGGAGCGGGAAAAAGTGAGCAGGTTGCCGGCGATTCTGCCGATACGCAGAGCATGGTGGGTCACCACCTCCAGGTCTTTCCTGGCTTTTTCAATCTCCCCTCTATCCACGGCCCTGCGGATAAGCTCCAGACGGGTGACCACTACCGAGATAGGGTTGTTTATCTCGTGGGCCACTCCAGCGCTCAAAAAGCCTATGGCCGCCATCTTCTCCGCCTCCATCAGTTTCCGCTCCACCTCCTTGATCTTTTGGGAACGATCCTCCACCTTCTTTTCCAGCGATATACCATACTCGGTCAGCGATTCTGCCATGGCGTTAAAGGCGTCGGCCAGCGCTTCTATCTCATCCCCGGAGCGGATGACGATCTTCCCGGAGCCCTCGCGGGTATCGGCGAAGCGCTCCACTCCCATGCGCAGAGCCCTGATGTTCCGAGTAAGCGCCCGGGAGAGGGCTATGGCCACAAGAGTCGCCAGAGCCAGGGCTCCCACGGCGCCCAATGCGTATTTTCTATTGATCACTCCAGCTTCAGGTCGCATCAGCTCCCTTGGGTAGCGGTCATACACCACGAAGAAACGAGACCTGTCATCCGGCTCCGGAAAGACTGCTGCATAGGCGAACAGGGCGTTTGGGTCGTCATAAATTATACCTGTCCGACCGGAAAGAATCTGGCGGGACACGTTGCGGGGGTAGGCGGCTTTAACGTTCTCCTTCTCCATGGCAAAGAGGGTGGACTGGGTGGTCTCTTTTTCCATAAAAGGGTTGAAAAGATACTTCCCCTCGTGGGTCACCAGGGCTGCGGCGCGCCGGTTCTCCAGTGACATTCGGGAAAGCCCCTCCATCACCTCCGAGCCGTTCAGGTCCAGGTATATGATCCCCGTGGCGATCCCCTTTTCATCGAACACCTTTGTGGCGTATCTGGTGAGGGTGACGGAGCTTAGTTTCACGTCCTGGGGCACGATAGCCTGCATGGTTATGGCCGCCACCCCGAGGCCTTTCTGTTTGGCCGCCTCTACAAAATGAGGGGAGGTGACGTGGTTTCTTTTACTGAAATTATCCAGCGCCGCGACCCTGTTTCCAGACCGATACACGGTCACCACCTCGTCGCCGTATTCATCCAGCAGCCCGGCGGCAGAGTATCCTCCTTTGTTGGTCATAAACCTTATAAACTCCCTTTCCACCAGTTCCGTCCAGAACACCATATCCTCTGGTCGATCCCTGGCGGCCACCATCAGGGAGGTGACGGCGTATCCGTGGCGAAGGTTTTTAATATCGACCTGGGCATTGATGAATGCGCGTTCGATCTCCTTGCTTCGGATCATGGAGTTCAGGAAAATAAGGCGCACCGCTTCCTCCGCCAGAGAACCCTGGGCCATTCGCAAATCCTGCAGGCCGAAGTACGCCATGGGTGCAAACGCCACTAGCAGCAGGGCCACCATGAACCTTTTCCAGAGTTTGTTGAACACCATGGCGCTTACTGTTGGCGTCGTCGGCCGGTCAGTTGATGTCCTTTACACAGCGAAAACCGATGACATGACTTTTGAAATGCTTGTTGACGAACTCGCGATGGGAGCCACGAGCCACCAGGTTCAAGTCCACCCAGGAGCCCCCCTTGACGACTTTCATTACAGGATGTTCCGGATCGGCGGAAGAAGTCCATTCCCGCACGTTGCCTGCCATGTCCATGGCGCCGTAGGGGCTCTTGTCCCCTGGGGCGTGACCGGTTTGGTTGGCGGAACTGGAGTTGCACAAGGCGTGGCCCATCAGGCGCATGTCGGAATCTGCCGTGGCCGCCTTCTCCACATCAAATTCGTTTCCCCACGGAAAGATCAATCCGTCCGGGCCCCTGGCGGCTTTTTCCCATTCCTCCTCGGTGGGGAGCCTTTTGCCCGCCCACTTGGCGTAAGCCTGGGCGTCTTCCCAGGTGACGTACAGGACGGGAAATTCATCCAGTCCTTTCATGTAGGTTCCGTTCTCCCAGTGCATCGGGGGCTTGGCGCCAGTGGTTTTGACGTATCTGGCGTATTGACGGTTGGTAACCTCGGTCTTGTCGATATAAAAGCTTTTCAGGCGTACTTTCCTTTTGGGAGTTTCCCAATCGAACCGGTACGTTCCATACATTCGGTGGCCTGCGTATTGCTCCGCCATCTTTTTGGCTTCTTCCCGAGAGGCGCCCATCCAGAATTCACCCTCCGGCGCCAGGACCATCATTGGTGGGGCTTCCTGGGCGTGAGAGGCTCTGGCCAGAGCGCAGAAGGCCGCAATGACCGACACCAGAACCAGGCTCGCGTTTCTCATTCTCGCAGTCTCTCCTTTTTTCCTTTCCTGACAAAGGTTATTTTCCGCCGTGGATATATTCAAATCCGTATTCGTGCCCAGTTTTCCTCAATTCAAAAATAAAAGCGGTTTTGTCCGCCTCCCGGGTGGAGCCGATGCTGGTGATACCTGTCACGCCCTGATATTTATCGATATTCATTAGCGCGGCCCGCACATGGCTGGGGCGCAATGACTCTGCCTTTTCCAGGGCAATGGCCAGGATATGCAGGCTGTCGTATGCCAGAGCGGCCATTATGGTGGGTGTCTGGCCGAAACGCTCGGTGTAGTTCTTTACAAAAGCCTCCGTCCTGGGTAGTTTCGAGTTTACATCGAATCCGCTGAAGACTAAAGTCCCCTCTGCGTCTTTTCCCAATTCAGTGAAGGCCTCGGTCATCAGGTCCTCGCATCCTATCACGGGGATTTTGAGCCCCAACTTTTTCATCTCCGTCACCAGCTTGACCCCTTCCTCGTCGCCGCCGGTATACACAATCGCGTCGGGAGGGTTTTTTATCATCTTTTTGATCTGGGCCTCAACGCCTCTCTCACCAGGTATGACGCTATCCATGCCGTGGGACCAGATGTAATACTCATCAATGATTTGAAGATTTCGCTTTATAAGCTCCATCTTGAATACGGCGTTTAGCTGGATAGAATAGTCATTGACCACGGAGGAGAAGAGCGCGAATTTTTTCCATGGTCTCTTCTGTTGTATGAAGTCGACCATGGATGATACGCCGTTGGAATCCGTGAGCGAGTTGCGATAGTTATAGGGCCCCGTGTCCCCCAGCCTTCTTCTTGACCCGGAGGAGATCAGGGGCAACTGGTTGTCGTTTATCATTTTGTTGGCCGCGAAGCTGACCTCGCTGGTGGCGGCGCCCACCACGGCCACGGCCCTGTGCTTCAGGAAGGTCTCCACTCCGACCCTTGCTCCAGCCACAGATCCGGCGGTGTCGAAGATAAGCAGGTCAAATTCCTTTCCTCTTATCCCGCCCTTGCCGTTCACTTCATCGGCGGCCAGCTCCGCGCCGTTGGCCGCTTCCTTGCCGAACCGGGAAAGTTCGCCACTCATGTCGCCCAGAACGCCGATTTTGGCTTCCCTGGGCTTCTCTTTCATTATTTCTACCTCAGTTTTCTCGCCGAATCCGTATTCGGGCGAGGCTGCGTCGTTGGTTCCAGCATAGGCGCCGGGACCGGAACCCGCAGCCAGAAAGAAAAACAGGGAATATATTGCCGCATTTATGATAAAGTATGGCGTCATCTTGGATTCTTTTTTTTCAGTCATCATTCCATGGCCTTGTTGTTGCTGTGTTTTATTATGACTTTATAGTAAACAGTCATTTGAGGGGGATATATTTTGAAAATAGGGCATCTTAAATCAAGCACTGTGTTATTTGCTTTTTGCTTCATGGCATTTTGCATTTCAAAGGCAGGCGCCGCCGAATCCGACATGGTGAAAGTTGCTGCGGGGGAGATTAAGCAGGACCAGAACGGCAAGGCCGTGAAAGTGGGCGCTTTCAAGATCGATAAGCACGAGGTCACCTTCGCGCAATTCAACAGCTTTAACAAGGAATTCGAAATCCCCGAGGGGAAAGAGGACCATCCCATAACTGAAGTTACTTTTTTTGACGCCGAGGAGTATTGCAAGCATGTAGGCAAGAGGTTGCCCACCGGCGCTGAATGGGAACTGGCCGCCAGTGGGACAGATGGAAGGCTGTATCCCTGGGGAAACGAATTCGACTCCACCAAAGCCAACACTCTCGAGTCCGGGCGTAACGGCACCTCTCCGGTGGGCGCATACCCTGACGGCGCCAGCCCCTCCGGCGCGCTGGACATGAGCGGCAACGTGTGGGAGTGGGTGGACCAGTACGAGTCCTCCGAGAAGCGTTATCGCCTGGTGTTGGGAGGATCTTTCTTTGATAAAAAGGAGAATTGCACGAACAAGTCCTCTCTTAAAAGCATTCCCGACGATTCCCACACCTACATCGGCTTTCGATGCGCCAAATAGCATCCACCCAGGGTAAGTGATGAACAAAACGATATCGGAGAGTAAATCGATGAAGGCCGTTCGTACCACGTTTTCGGTGGTGGTGCGGGCGGTTGCCCTGGTTTTCATGTTGTTCCTGGTCGTCGGCTGCGAGCAGAGCGGCCCCACCAGCTTCATACAGTCTTCCGCGGAAGGAGGAGGAAGTAGTTTTTTCGTTCCCAAACCGGAAGACCTGGTGGAGGACCCTGAAACGGGGCTTATGATTATCCGCGGCGCCCTAAACATTCACTTTTCCCCTAAGCTTGCCAGGGAGGAGGCGGAAAAAGTCATCGCCGCCTCCGGAGGAGAAATAATCGGCTATGACTATTCCGTCAATTTCTTTCAGGCCCGGTTCAAACTGGACGGAGCCGAACTGGAGAAAAAGCGCATCGAGCTTTTGTCCCGCAAGCATGTGGAAACAGTGTCCCGCGCCAGCGTTTCCGTTCATATCGACCCCTATTACGTAAAATAGGCCTGCCCTCCTCTTACTGGGCGGGCTTCCCCCCGGAGCGCTGCAAAGGTATTATCTCCATCTTACGGACTACAGTGCCCGTTTTGGCGTCAAAGAAATCTATGTACCCTTTGAATTCAGGATCCACAGACTGGATCGCCTCCACCGCCTTTTTGGCGTCCTGGAAGTTTACTATTTCCTGAGCCTCCACCTTGATTGTCACCGCGCCCCGGCTCTCTGCGATTTCATAAAGAATCCAATCCGGATTCACGGCAGATACGGCGCTGGCAAATTTATCTTCCATATTGGAGCCATCACTCCCCTGCGTACATGCGCCAGCCATCGTCAGAACCAACGCCAGCAGACATGCGGTCCAGGCCGTGGGCGACTTTTTCACTTCAATCATTTCCTTATTCCCCTCCTCTTTTCTTGTCGTTTTCCTTCAGGTAATCAATTATCAGACGCCTGTTCTTCTCGTCCTTCATGGCATCCACACTCTTCATTACCTTCTTAAACTTATTTACCAGCTCCAGGGCGTCGGGATCGCCTTTCTTCCACATAGCCTCCGGATCCAACAGCCATTCATGTAGCCATTCATCCGACCGCCGGATGGTCACCCCCTCCAGCCCGGGACCCACTTTCGGATCGGCGGAGAGCCGATGACACATGTAGCATTTTCTCTTGAACAGCCTTTCCGCCGCCTGAAAATCCTCACTGGCGGAGGGGCTGGCGAACACCCCCAAAGCTATAATAACCAATACTACTTTTTTCAACATCTAAAACCTTCTCACGTCGATGATTACTCCAGAAACAACGTTCTGAGGCCCACCCCCATGCTGCTCCAGGATATTTTTCCTTTTTTCACATCCGGAAATTTGGCCTTGACCAGTTCCACTGTCTGCTTGCTCTTCTTGAAATCAATTCTTGGTGTCAACTCGGAGTTGTTCGATTCCCTGACATCAATCTCCACCACCAGCGCGCCATCCTCACCAAGTTCAAAGGTGTTCACCCGCCACTGGTTATCCCCCATGGCGGAGATCTCCTTCTTGACCTTCTCCACCGCCTCCGGGTCCAGCGATGGCCCCTGCTGCGCTTTCATGACGTTCATATATGTGGCTCTCACGGCGTTTAGAAGCCGATCATCCCCCGTCTGCTCCGCATAATACTTGGACATCGTCCCGGCGATATTGAAAATGAAGTCCCTTGCATCCGGTGGGGCTTCCGGGCTGGCGGCGTATTCCACCATCTCTTTCACTTCCCCAGGCACTTGGTCGGCGTGGGTTTTTATCAATTCCTTCATCTGCTTCTCATCCTTCTGGTCGTAAGCCTTGATGAAAAGCTGGCCCACGGAGGGCCCATCCTGCGCCATGGCAGGAGCTATTGTAACCAGAGCGGCCAGAAGAGTAAACACCGCCCATGCGGACGGCTTGATATGCGTAAGCATTTTGTTCTCCATCACATAAAAATATTCAGTATCCCCTTTACGCCTTCATCTACAGCTAGAATCGATTTTTCAGCTCCTGACTGCGCGTAAATATATCCCGCCGGTGTCCTGCCCCCCAGGCTCAGATACATCGGCTCTATACTGGAGTCTTCAAATAGCAATATCTGTGCGAAAGGTGGATACAGCCCGTACTCCATCAAGTTCTTCGGATTGTCGGTGACGAAATCCCTCACCCTGATGCTCGCCAATGCGTCGAAAAACTCCTTCACCTGGTTGTAATCGATCTTTTCCCCTTCCAGGCTGTCCATGTGCCATTCCTTTTCCTGATCCCGCACCAGCATCTGTTTCTTGCCGCGCTGGTGTATCTCTATTCTGGTCAAGCGCTCGGTTTCCATATAGAAAACGTTCCTGCTGCGAAGGTCGGCGGCATCCCTGGGAATTGCGTTTACAAGATCCTCCTCCACCAGGAAAACGTTCTCCCGGTCGGACATCGATACGTAATAGCCCCGCTTTTCCGGATTGCGGGCGCCGATGGAGATGGATACGGTCTCCTCGGAATCTCCCGCCTGCCACAGCGATAGCTTGGCCGCAGGTTTGTCCAAACCGTATTTTGCAACATTAATCCTGGTTTCGTCAACGAACTCCTTGACTTCCGAATTAAAGAACATACCCATGAGTTCGAACACCCGGTTGTGATCCGCCCTGGCCTTTATCGGTTTTTCTATCGCCCATCGCCCATCCCCGGGCAACTTCAGCCTGATATCCTTTCCATCCCGGCTCATGGCGAGCTGATCCACCATCACCGGATTAAACCGCAATATTCTCTTGTCCCTGAAGTAATATACATCCTTATCCGCCTCGCTACGGGCGTCGGCCAATACCCTATACACAGGCTCCTGCCCTTTGAGCCGGGCGAATGCGATGCCCATGGTGGGGCCTCTTTTACCGAAAAAGACCGTGTGGTGGGTCAGATCTTGCCCCACCTTCATGGTCAATGTCACAAGAGGATTGGCCAGCCCGAATTCGAGAAGCCGCTCCGCGCTCGGATTGGGGTCCATCACATACTCGGAATCGTTCTTTGAGGCGGTCACATTTCGCAAAAACTTCTCCACAGCCCCAGAGTCCGCCTTGGCGTTCAGGGGCTTTGTGATCCTCCAGCCATCCTCCCACCGCTCAATCTCTATGAGGCTCCCCTCCTTTTCCAGCACGATGGCGGCCACCTGCGTAGATTCAAATTTGAAAAGGCGGCTCTCCTCTTCTTTTCGCTGCTTCTCGGCTATGGTCCTCTCCCAGTCGATATAGCTATATCCGGCCACAGCGGTCAGGATCATCACCCAAATGAATGTGGTCTTGTAATATCTCATCTTTCAGATTACTCCGCCCCAGGCCCCGGGCCTATGACTGTCCCTCCTGCCGGAACCAGCGCCGTCGGCTGTATATTCCCACTCCGGTCATCAGCACCATGGCTGGGACCATTACCACCGGCACCCAAAACACGGCTCTGGCCTGGGACGCGTCGAGCGTAACCGGGCTGATGTTCTTCTGCTTTGCCCGCACTCCCACGAAATCCGCCTTCTCCGACAGCCAGTGCACCGTGTTCATGAACAGATCGCGGTTGCCCACCAGGTTGAAGTTTGTGTTGCTCGCAAAATCGGAGTCGCCGATCAGAATGATTTTCCCGTATCGGTCCTTCACGGACCCGGTTTCGTCCTTTGCCCCCTTGGCGGCGTGGGTGGAAACCGCCATGACGGGAACAGGGCCGCGCTTCTCGTAGCCTTCGTTGTACTCGACGTTTCCATTCTCCAGCTGATCCTTGTCGGTCTCCGTCCAGCTGCTCGGGCCGGTCATCGCCAGCTGGTAGCGGCCCAATTTAGGATCCTCGTCTATATACACGGAATTGACTATGGGAAAGTAGGACGCCAGGGTGAAATCCTGGGTCAACGGGTGCTTCTTGTTGTATGCGTAGACCGCCGGGGTCATGGCGTTTCCCCCATAAATCTGGGTCTGCCGGTCGATTATCACATCGCTTTGCAGTTTGAAGCCATAGCTCTCCAGCCAAGTCCGCAACGTCGGCGGATGGCCGGGGTCCAATTGAACGAAGAGAGCCCCGCCTTTTTTGTAATATTCGTCCAGCCGAATATATTCCTCCGCAGAGAGATCCTTCTGGGGGCTCGACAGAACCACCAGCGAGGCGTCCTCGGGCACCTCCTGCACCCGCATCAGGAATAGCTCCTTGATCTCATAGCTCTCCTGGAGCATGGCTTCGCGGGCGGCCGAATAGCCATCCTTGCCGGTGAAGCCCAGCTCCTTCTCCCCATGCCCTTTCACCCAGTAGATATAATTCTTTTCCTTGCTCACCAGGTTCAACAGGCCATTGGTAAGTTTCTCTTCGGTCTCCGTCCCCACCTTGAACTCCCGCCCCTGGCTCATCAACAGGATGAGCCGGAATTCCGATTGGCCATACTTTGAGGCCAGGCCGGGATTGCGCTCCGGATCTACGAAAGAGAAGGTGAATTTATCCGTCACACCGGCGTAGGACTCCAGAAGATCTCGGGCCATCTGCCTCTGCACGGCGTGCATGGTACCAGACTCGAAGCGGTAGAAAGCGACCGCTTTTACCGGGTGCTCCAGGTTCATCAATATGTTTTTAGTTTGGGTGGACAAGGAAAACCGCCCAGTCTTGGTCAGGTCGAACCTCTTGTTGTTGCCTGCGCCCCAGACAGCCACAGCCACCATCACGCCGATGAAGATGATTATCATCACCACCATGTTCGCGCCGTACCTGGCGCTCTTGCCGCCGAGCAGCCTCTTGAACTCATTGAGGCGGATGTATATCAGGAAAAGGGCAAGCATGGAGCCTACCCATATCAGGCCCGCCGCCGCCAGGCTCATTGTCCCGTCTATGGCGTAGAGGCTGAAGCCCCCCGCCAGCAGAATGCCCGCTATCAGCGTTATTATTATAATTGCCAGCATATTGTTTATCCCCTCCATCTTTTAGATTCCAGCGACCGCATGCTAAGGAATAAAAACAGCGCCATGAATATCAGGTAGTAGATTATATCGGAAGTGTCCAGGACGCCCTTTGCGAACTTTTCGAAATGAAACATTATCGACAGGTACTCCAGCACCTTGCCGGTGGTTTCACCCACCAGCCCTGCCGTATATCCCACCATGTACAAGAGCAGAAGCGCCGCGAAGCTGAGCGCCGCCGCGATCACCTGGTTCTCCGTGATCGACGACATGAATATCCCCAACGACACAAAGGCGCCTCCCATCAGAAATAGCCCCATGTAGCCTGTCACCACCACTTCCCATTCCGGGTCCCCAAAATAGCCCACCAGCGCCACCGATGGCAGGGATAACAGAAGCATCATAGTAAAGATGCCCATGCACCCGGCGAATTTTCCCATGATCGCCTCTTCGTCACGCACGGGGAAGGTTAGCAAAAGCTCCATGGTGCCCGCCTTCCACTCCTCGGCGAAGGCCCTCATGGTCAGCATGGGAAGCATGATCAGCATCACCACAGCCACCACGTTGAAAAACGGGCGTATCACCATTTCCGTCACGTTAAGCGCCCCAAACTGGCTGGCTATGGTGGGGTTTGTCTGCACCTCAAAGCTCAGCTGGCTGAACTTGGCGAAGATCACGTAGAACTGGTATCCGGTGAGCACCGCGAATATGGTGGCCACCACGAAAGCTACCGGCGAGTTGAAGTATGATCTTATCTCCTTAACCAGGATAAATATGAAATTCTTCATCCCCTAATTCCCCTCCTCGGTGACGATCTTGATGAATATATCCTCCAGGCTCATTTTCACCGGCATCAGCTCGTACAGGTCCCATCTTTTCTCCACGATGGCCCGCGCCACCTGGCTGCTGCGGTCGATGGTCCCGTCAGAAAACTCCACAACGTACGGCAGGCTATCCTCCGCCCCGGCGCCCGTCTCCACGTTTTTAACTCCTTCCATAGCCCACAGGGCCTTCACCACATCCTCCTTCGGGCCGCCGATCCTGGCGCGCACCTTGTCGGAGACGCGCAACTGGGTGGTGAGGTTCTCTGGAGTGTCTATCGCCTTCACCCTGCCTTCGTCTATGATGATAATGCGCTTGCATATGGCGCTCACCTCCGGCAGGATGTGGCTACTCAGGATGATGGTGCGCTCCCCGGCCAGCCCCTTGATCAGAGATCTGATTTCTATTATCTGTTTCGGGTCCAGCCCGATTGTCGGCTCGTCGAGTACCAGCACTTCAGGATCATTGATCAGAGACTGGGCCAGGCCCACCCTCTGGCGGTACCCCTTGGAGAGCTCGCCGATGAACTTGTGAGCCATGTGGGTCAAACCCACTCGCTCCATCAGTTCGCCCACGCGGCTGTTTATCTCCCTATAGGGCACATCCTTGAGTCCCGCCACGAACTTCAAGTAGGTCGGCACCTGCATATCCGTGTAGAGCGGCACAGTCTCCGGCAGATAGCCTATTCTCCTGCGGACATTGAGCGAATCCTCGAACACATCGTATCCCGCCACTCGGGCCGTGCCACTGGTGGCAGGCATAAAGCAGGTGAGAATACGCATAGTGGTCGTCTTCCCGGCGCCGTTAGGCCCCAAAAAGCCCAAGATTTCCCCCTTTTCGACGCTGAATGTCACATCGTTGATGCCTCTTGCCTCGCCGTATTTCTTGGTAAGATGCTCCACTTCTATCATTCGAAAACTTTCCTTATTAGCGAAATATTGGATTTTTCTGCTTGATACCTGTTTTGGCCGGATTGGCGCTGTACCGTCAAGGGGACAGTATATGCAAAAAACGGACTAAATCACTAGAAAAATAAAAGGCCCCGACCATTCACCGGCCGGGGCCCTGATTATCAACCCCGATAGGGCGCTTTCACGCCTTATCCTGATTTCTTACTTGTCGTATTCCATGCTTATCGCATTGTCGCCCACCTTGGCGTCCGGGTTCGAATCGGAAGTGGTCTTCACGTCCACGCCGACCCTTTGGGAAGCCAGCCTGCCGCCGCCGATGGAGTTGTAGCCGCCTTCGTTGTGGCCACGGCCAGCCATCACGCCCGCAAGCTCCAGCTCCTCGTTCATATCCTGGAAGGCGGAGTTGCTGCGGGAAGAAGCAGCTGTCACATCGTCCGGATCCATCTCGTAGGCCGGCTTGGCGGCCAATGTGCGGATAAAGGAGACAATGTTCCAAATGTCCTGATCCTGCAGGATGTTGCCCCAGGGAGGCATGGCCGCAGACATGTTACGAGCCTCGCCGCCGCCCTTGATCACCTTGAACATCTCCAGGTTGTCGATGTAGTTGGCGTACTTCCCGTTGGTCAGGTTACGCGGGCGAGGATCCAGCTCAGCGGCTGTGGGGCCGTCACCCTTGCCGCCCCAGCCGTGGCAGTGGACGCAATAAAAGGAGAAATAATGCGCGCCCTGATCAGGATCGGTCCCGGCGATCGGGGTCTTTCCGCCATGCCTCGGGCGAGTTATGTTGTTCCACTGGTTCACCCACTCGTTGTAGTCGCCGCCCAGCTTGGAGCCGGAATCATGCTTACGGAACCAAACCTCGGTCACGCCAGATTTTTCAGCCCAACCGGACTGGGTGTCGCCCAACTGGCCGGTCCACTTGTTTTTGAAGCGCTTCTCGATGGAGGACGCCAGCGGGCTTTTGTTCTGCGAGGTCAGCTTGCCGCCGCCGAGGGCCGCAGGCAGGTCCGCGCCTATTTTGCCAGGGCTGGAAGCAACCTTACCAACACCGGTCAGATAATCGAAGCCGGCCACGCCGTAGGTCGAGTGGCCCGAGCCCGTGCCCTTGGTCTTGGCGTCATCGCCCCATCCGGCCACGTTGGCCGCTTCGGCCTCCCTCAAAAAAGCCTCCTGGGCTTTATCAGCGGCTTCCTGTGACAGGTCGCCCTCTTTTTTCGCCGCATCGAGCTCGGCTTTCGACTTGGTCCGCTTGGCCATCGCCTCGTTGGACGTCACCAGCGAGCCTGTGAAGGCAAACGCCAGGAACAACGCAAGAATAATCCTGAATTTCATAGATCCCCTCCAAATTAAAAATAAAGAGTTATTGAATATCACCCCTAAGGATTTACGCAAAATAAATCACGACACCCAATCAAGCATAAACCATACCTGCAAAAACACCTAACGCATTATTTTTTAAGCAGATAGAGCCGAACCAATCGTGTTACACCCCGCCAGGCTATTTCCCCATGTTTTTTAACGCCCACGGATTCCTCTCCAAAGCAAGTGACAATTAATGTCAGCATGCCAAGAATTAATTATTTTTCGGTCGCCGGAGGGCTTTCTTGACTGGGGGTGGAAGCGGGAGCCATTCTCTTAATCATTACGTTAAATATAGCTGGCCGCCAAGCTATATCGATTAAACGAAACGAATCATTGATGGTAGGTGGTTTTCCCCATATTGACAATGCAACCGCCGAAAAACCATTTGTCATCGTGGGAGTAGACTGTAACGTTTTGCCCCTCCCGGATCTTTTTCATGGAGCAGTCATAGCTCGCGCTCCTGACCTTTTTCCCATCATGCTCGGGGGCCGCGGTCTTATCTGGATACGACACATCCACTGGCACGTATACGTTGGTGGCCCTTTCGTATTCGGCGTTCACCGGGTCATCTTCCAGCGCGACCTGGTAGTATGGGTCCCCCACCTTTGTTTGGGCCCCGGGGGGGAAAAATCCTTTCTCGGCCCAGGTGATACCAATCTGGAAAGTGGGGGTCACATTCAGATATATCTCCTTGTACTGTTTATAGCTCCCCTCCAGGGACCTTTCCTTGTCCCCCTTGTTCATCTGGCGCATGAATTTCAGTTGCCTGGCTGTGACATGGTTAATGTCGAAAATGGTCTTGTAGTCGGACTCCTGAACCGCCTTGATATACCTTTCCAGTTCCTTGTCAGGATCACCAGGGATTTTATCAACGCATCCGGCGGCCAAAACCAAAGCCAGCCCAGCTAGCATCAGCGAGCGGGCCATCGGCTTACCAAACAACTTGCGGTTCATACCAATGCCTCATCATCCAGCGGTTGTCCACCACCAGGGGGTTCCTTAGCGTATCCTTGTAAGTCACGGGGGGGATGCCCATCCTGTCCCCCATTGACGCGTTATGGCAACAATTGCACCCCATCCAGGGTGATTTCACACTACCCAATGTGAATCCAAAGAGCAGCAATCCGCAAAGCGTGGCTCCGACTCCCGCATATGCCACCGCTTTGAGCTTTCGACGGCCAGCTGGAACCCTGGCCAGCTCCTCTTTGCGCTTCCGCTTGACAATGAAGGGGAGAGCCAGAGCCATGACCAGCATCACGAAGGGAATCCAGAAAAGGTAGAAACCCCAGTCTCTGGGGGGATAGTACCAATATGGCATCAGGAAAGTGACAAAATACCACTCCGGCGCGGGGATGAATTGACCCTCCATCGGCAGAGGTATCTGCTGTGGATCCTGGCTGGGGATGGGGAACAGCACGCTGAGAGAGACCAGCGCCACCACAAAGGGGAGGAACGCCACAAGCTGGCGGGCCGCGTAATCCCAAAAACCCCGCTTTCGCAGACGGGTAAGGCAATGGATCTCCAGCAGGACGAACGCCGTTATTGGAAGAACAATGTCATGGATTACAAAGTTTCTGGTGGGGGTGTAGCTTTCCATGAAGAATGAGTACATCCAATCCCCAAAAAGGGGAATGTTTTTCAGCCAGTTGTTGAACATCTCCATCATCCAGTAGCCTTTCCACTCCCATGGCAGGATAGTGCCGCTGATCAGAAAGCCCATATAGACGATGGACATGGCCACTCCGGTGATCCAGTTGAGCTTCCGGCCTCCCTGGAAATCCTTACGGAAATATCCACGCCAGAGATGAACGAAGATGGCCACGCCCAGCAGAAACGCTCCGTATCGGTGGAGATTGCGGGTGAAGGCGCCCAGGTATGTTTCGTTGTTGAAATACTGGACTGTCTTGTATGTATCCCGCAGGCTTGGCTCGTAATAGAAGATCATGTATAGCCCGGAGAGAAGCTGCAGGATAATCAGAAGCAGGGCCGCGCCTCCGAAATAATGGCGCCAGTTGAGCCGACGGGGTTTTATCCAGCCCCAAAAACCTCTGTTTCTCTCGAAATCATAGTGATGGGGTCGGCCTGGCTGGCTTGTTCTTTTTCCCCTGGCATAAAGATTACCAGGAGCATGACTTGTTTCTTCAATCACTGGGTCGGACATAGCTTTGTTTAACACCGAGATACTGCAATTAAACCGGCCCACCGAGCGGCGAGCCTTTACTGCAGATGAAGTAAATTCTGAATGGATTCAGAAACCGCTAAAAAAGTGGATGCATAGGCCTGTCAAACCAAAGCCTCTTTCTTTTTGTTCCAGCCGAGCCGACCAGCTTCCATTTTCCTTTTTCCAGGGTCAGAATGTGCTCCTCGTTGGTCCAAGTATCCACCGGCACACGATCCGCCTCCCCCTTCCGCTTGCCAAGCAGGATTCCGGAGCAGCCGATAACCACCAGCCCGCCATCCGGGGAGTAGTTGACAAGCTTCATATTATGCATGGTGCTCATGCCGTCGAAGTTGCTGAATATCCTTTCCCATATCCTCCTGGCGGCATCCTTGTCATGATCCCCGTTCTTATAGCTGTCGGAGTACAAGTTCATCAGCGATTCCAGGTTGCCCGTTTTTATGGCGTCTTCGGCGTCCTCGAAGAACCGGGTCACATCAGCCAAGGTCTCCTTGCTGATTTTTCCCTTCATCTCCGGAGAAACCCTGATGGTGTGGAAGCCGTGACCAGTGTCAGCGCCCCAGGCCGGAGTGGCAGGTGAACTGGCGAAAAGAAAGATAGCCAGGAATATTGGCAACGCGCCAAGGTTTGCGCTGTGTCTCATACATTACCTCCGAAGGGGATTTTTTCCGCTAGACGGCATCGACGCCCGCCCCGCAGCACTACTATACCAGATCAGGGCTCAAAAGATAACCCACCTCCCACCACATAAACTACTACTGCAAGCCCCCTCAAATCGACACGCTTTATGGTAAAAAACGTGCGGCGCGTTTTTTATGGGACGCGCCGCAAACCCATTATGCTTCCGAAACAGCGGTCAGGCTATTTTTTGCCTTCGCATTTGCACATACCACGCAGGTGCTTGACTAAGTCCGTTACCTCCTCATCGGTGAGGATCCCGCCCCAGGGAGGCATTTGGGTGGACTTGCCCACGGCTACGCCACCTTCCTTAATCGACTTGAAAACGCTTTCGTCAGTCAGCGAGCTCATATCCTTGGCGCTGGTATGGTTGCGCGGCTGGACAGAGAGCGCCGGGGCGTTTATCCCGCGTCCAGTCCCCTTGGAGCCATGGCACTGAACGCAGTACAAGCTATAATTATCCGCAGCCTTTTCCTTGGCGACCGCGACATCAGCCTGGCCCAGAAAGCCAACGGCCAATATCGCGAAAAACAGTATCGAAGCTAATCTAGTCATAATCATTTATCCTATCTCCCCGGTTAATCAGCCGTCATCAGAAAGTTAACCATCAGTTGCAAGGTGGCATCGTCAAAATCCCTCTTGGCCATCCAGACCTTCGGATCCCAATGCTTCGGATCCTGAATGAAGCTGTACATCCAGTCAGGATTCAGCCTCTCGCCGATCCCCTCGAATGTGGGGCAGGAAATGCCGCCGCCCTTACCCGGGAACACATGGCAGGCGTTGCACGCCTCATCCTTCATCATCACCACGCGGGCCCTGGCTTTTTTGACCTTACCCGGTTTAAACACACCAGTCTTCATACTGGCGTCTTTTAAGGTCATCAGGTAATCCGCCACAGCGGCCGCGTCCCCCGCAGAGAGCTTAGACGCGCATTTCGGCGGATCCTTCACTACATCCGCCTCGCCGTTCAGAGAAATGCTGTTCAAATAAACCACTCCACCAGCCCTTAATGTAGTCGGGCTCTGAATATACTTTACCAGCCAATCCTTGTTGAACTTGCTGCCAGCGTAAAACAGATCGGGCGCCTTGCGTTTCATAACTTCCGCGATCGTCTGCGCCGACGGACCCACCATCTTGTGACAGGAACCGCACTTGTTGCTTTCCACCAGCGCCTTACCATCCGCGGCCATCGCCGACGGAGCTGCCACCGCCATCAACGCGGACACGGCTAAAGCCAAAATCCTTGTCATACCGAAACCTCCTTTATCTAATTAATCGCAATTATGCGTGTTCGACAATCAGTCTTCTTTTCTTCCCACCACAGAGAAGATAAACTGCCCTGCGACCAGCAGGACGAAGACCATCAAAGGAACCATTACCACGGCGGAGCCGGTCTCCGGCTTGAGCAGAAGCCAGCGCCAGGTGGTCAAGGTGTGCTTGGAGCCGATTTCGCCATTGGAACCGTCCCAATTGGCGAATGCGATGGGAATATACTTGCCCGCCGCGAACTGGGTGTCCTTATCCTTGGCGTCGGTGACCAGGTTTCTCCTCATCATCACCTTCCATGTGCCGTCCTTGTACGAGCCAGTGGAAACAAAGCCCGCCGCCGCCGCGTCCGAAACGTCCTTCTTGCCGGAGCCGATGGTGGAGAACATGCTGCCCGATTGTCCCTTTTCCACATCGCCGCTGTTCCAATACATCATGCTCACCGGCCTGGAAGCGTCTCCATGACCGAAATAAGGCTTGCCGGACGCCAGATTGTCCAAATCCAGCGGAGTCTGAATGGCCACGCCATCTGAGCCAAGTGCGCCCCAAGCCAGCATGGCGGAGGTTGGATCCCCTTTCACGCTCCTTGTCCTGTCGTCCCACTCCAGCAGAAAAGCCACTTCCTTATCGGTAAATGTCGACTTCACCAGGATGCCGTTGTTGGATGGATCGTAAATCCTCTCATCCTGGATTATCTGAGGCACCAGGAAAAAAGTAGTCCCTTCAGCAATGTCCCAGGCCGGATCATTCTCATCCGTGGGCAAAGTCTCCCGGTAGACCCCTTTAACCACGATCTCGCCCTCTTTGACCTCCATGCGGGAATCCGCCAGCGACATCACGTAGTTGACAACATGCCAGCGATCCTCCACCGAAAGCTTCCCCGCGCCGGTCTTCTCCGCCGCATGGGCCGGCATCGGCGTATTCGGGATACCTGAGGTGATTCTGGCATAGATATCCTTCGGATCATTTCCACCACGGAAGGTCCAGGGCTGGGTCAGGTTCCGCGGCCACAGTTTGGCGCCGCTCTCCTCTTTCAGCTTCTTGATAGTGTTCCCCTTGCCACCCTCGCCATGACACTCAAAGCACTTGGCGTCCTTGAACAGCTGCTTGCCTTTGGCGATACTGTCAGGAGAGCTGGGCGCGGGAGAAGGGTAGGCCATCTCCGGAGGATTTTCCATATCCTCAAACATATCGGTCAGGCTCTTTATATAGGCCACCAGATCCCACCGTTGTTTCTCATCCAAAACCTTGCTCCACGCCGGCATGCTGGTGCCTGGCATCCCGTCGGAGATCATTCTGAAGAGATCCTCGTCTCTGGGCAGATCCGAATCAGGAGCGCTGGACCTGTATTTATATACGCCGTCCGCGAAATTGCGCGGAGGTGGTATCATAAAATCGGCTCCGGGCCCATCGGCCTCTCCCTCTTTCCCATGACACCACCAGCACTTTTTCATGTAAACGGTCTCGCCGTTTTTCACGTCACCTGCAGCGGCAATTGCCGGACCCGTGAGGGCCGCGAAATACACAGCCAAGGCCACTGCGGCTGCAACCGTCATTATTCCTTTTGTTGAACGCATCGCTATCCCTTGCCTATAAATCAATGATGTTCCGCCATTACCCGAGGCTTATGCCCCGTGTAATCGTACAGAAAGATGATGACCTTCCAGACTTCCTCTTCACTTAGCAGATGGTGCCAAATCGGCATGGCCGATATCCAGGGAGTTCCCTCCGAAGGCAAGCCCGGACCGCCCGTGCTTATACGCCAGAAGACGAAAGACTCCGTCAACTGGGCGATGGTGCCGATATCCACAAAATTGGCCGGCATTGGGTTGAATCCTTCCGCATAGGGGCCCTTGCCCAGCATCATGTCGCCATGGCAGAAGTAGCAGTTCTGGTAATAAACCTTACCGCCCTCTTCCGAGTGCTTGGCCAAATTCGCCGTATCCTCGCGGAAGGGATTTTTTAAAGTCTGCAGGTTGTAGGATTTCCCCCACGCCTTTGCGGCGGATGGCGGCGCAGGATGCACCGACCGCAGTTCCACTGGCGCGTCGAAAGTGGGCTTAACGTATTGGTACGCCACGTAGGCCCCGAATAGCCCCACCACCAGTATGACTCCCATCCGGAGCCTTCCCTTCGCAGGATTGGTGTAAAGATCCATGACTGGACCGATCGAGGCGTTATAGCCCTCCTCCGAGAAAGAATTGATCAGCAACGCTCCGGCCACCATGAAGAACACATACATCTTCATGACCGAAGTGGGAACCACCGGCCAAGTCCCAGGATGCAGCACAGACCCCACCAAGGGGACTCCGAATTTAAGCAACAGGTACCCAACAAGCACCGTTATCCAAGGTTTCAGTAATTTCATCAGATAAACCTACCCCCTTATTTCTTGCCCGCCAGGGCGTCGACGATCATATTCATTTCCGCAACCGTCATCTTCCCCGCGTAATCGTCAGGCATCATGTCGGCATCGAACTCTTCCACAATAAAATCATTGGGCTTCAAGATCGATTCGACTATATACTTCTCCGCGGACAAACCCTTCACTCTTTTGCCTGCCGTGGAACTCATCTTCGTCAGATCGGGGCCGATATCGCCTCCTTCTTCCACACCAGGCACTATGTGGCAGGAGAGACAGTCGAACTTGGCGAAAGCCTCCGCCGCGTTCTCCGCCACCCTGATCTCCTCTGGAGCATCATCAGCCGGCGCTCCCTCATCCCCCGTAGGCAGAGGCACTGTCACCTCCACGCCAGCCGTATTCTGGAGAAACGCGATAACCGCGTTTATCTCCACTTCTGAAAGCCCGATGGCGCCCTTGCTGACGTCCGGCATGGGGCTAATGGTATCGTTTGACCCCTTCTTGCCGAACCCCTCCACCACCATCGCCGAAACGTCTATCATCGATTCGCGGATATACTCCTCAATGTTCGTGGCCTTTCCCTTGTAGCGGGGATCCTTGATCCGCTCCATGGATACGGAAGCCACCGGCTCCAGAAGCGGGGCGCGACCGCCCACAGGATTGTGGCACAGGGTGCATGTCCCCTTGCCGTTGTAGATCTTCTCGCCAACGGCGATAAACTGATCCATGGTAATGTCTCCGCCCAGCTTCTCCTCCACGGGAGGCGCCTCCGGCACGATCAGCGGAAGGCCGAACGTGGTGTATCCGGCGAACCCGCAAATAACCGCCAGGCTGAAAACAACAATTTTAAGTAAAGCTTTCATCTATACCCCCTCAGTGCCCCGCCTCTTGCTCTTCCTTATTCTTGGCGGCCAGAATCGGCATCCAGAACATGAAGAACACGAGCGCCATGAATATCATAACTATGATGGTTACCACCCATGCCGCGTAGGGCAGAGTGGGAGTGAACGCCTCTATAGAGTTATCGCGGAACACGGTGTACACGTGCCAGTGCTGACGGATGGCGGACCGGCAATAGCCCATCAGCCCCATCAGCCACGTAAAGGAGACCGCAAGCATGAACAGGGCGTACTGCGCCCGGTCCGGCATATGGCCCCACCGGAACACTCCGATATCCTTGGCCCCCCTGAATTCCAGCGTCTGGAAAACAATACCCAACACACAGACCACCGCCGTGGTGCTCACCTGCGGTATCGACAGCCCGATCCGGATGTTGGCGGGAATCCAGTAGCTGTATACACCAAGAAACACAATATTGACAATGGCTGCCGTAAAGAGCGCAATCTGGATCGGCAGTCCGTTTCTGGCCCAGAAACCGTCACCCGCAGGTCGTGAATTGCTCCGCATGAACAACTGGAAGCTTAAAAACGTGGACAATATCAGGATATTGACCGCCGTATTTTTCGCCGCCATGACTCCCAGCGGACCCAACACGGAGTGATGCGCCCCGCCGATCTGCGAAAGCTCCTTACTGTTCATGATCAGCGTATGGGGAGTGAACCACGTGAGAAACGCGATCACGATAATGATCCCCAGCGGTTGAATGATGTAGTAGAACCTCTTGGAAGCTTCCGTGCGGCCCAAAGAGCACCAGAGGTAGTAGTTGGCCGACAGGAATATGGCCCCGATCAGCACCGCCTGCAGAATAAAGAGCCAGGCAAAGACACCACCCATCAGGGTGATACCCATCTGCTGCGAATAGTCATAAACCTCCTTGGTGAGCCAGTATCCCGCGAATGGCAACGGCAGAAGGCCGGCCATGGCGATAATGAACGAGGTGTACCCCATCCAGTCGTAGTGGGCCTTCTCCTCCGCCGAGCTGGTGGTAATAAACTTGAACGCCGCATAGGCCGCCGTCAGAGAACCACCGTAGGCGATGTTGGCTATGAACCGGTGCAGGTTCAGCGGATTCCAAAGCTTGCCATGAATCGCCGCCCAGGAGTCGCCCAGGAACTGGCCCTCCGGCCCAATCCCCGAGGGCGCCATCATGAACGAGGCCCAGGAGTTGGAAAGAACCATCAACACCATGCCGGAGCCGTTAAGCCCCAAGCCCAGGCCCAGGTGCAACCACTTCAGACCCGGCGAGGAACTCATCTTGTCCCACCCGTAATAATAGGTGTAAACAAAGAAGCTCTCCGCGAAGAACATCAAGGCGTAAATGATCATCGTCTTGCCAAAGACAGAGGTCATGTACGCCATAAAATCCGGATAGAAGACCACCAGCAGGATCGAAAGCAAGCCTCCAAAAGAAGCCGCCAGTGAAAACCCGGTCATGGTCACCTTCATAAACTCGTGCGCCATATGGTCGTATCGCTTGTCCCCGGAGAGGACACCGATAAGCTCGATCACCCACACGAAGATGGGCACTCCCAGCACGAAGGCGGCGAAGAACAAATGAAGTTGCGCCGCAATCCAAACAGCCAGGCGGCCGTCAACCCCCGCCACCCGGGGATAGTCCTTCTCCTCCAGAGCGGGAGTGGTCATCGGCTTCCAACCCTCGTCGGCCGCCTCCTCCCCTTCCGTCGCGGCCCCTTCGGCAGGCGCCATCTCTGCGGAGGCTTCATCATGTGCAGGCTGCGCGGCCTCATTGGCCCACGCCTGCCCGGCAAAGAATCCCGCGCCATCGGACATGGGAGCCAGGCCCCCAGCCAGAACGACCATGAGGAACAGGCTCCCCACAAGCGCGAGAAACCGGCCTCCCTTGTTTTTTTCCTTCAGCCGGTCACAAACGCCGGCGCTCTTGGTCAGCTTTGACAATATAGCCCCCTTTTATGTATCTGTATCGGTATCGTTTTTAATGATTGCGCCGCTATTAATGACCTTCAGGCTGGAATAACCACAGCCCCTGCCACCTTTGCGCTGTTTCGTCCAAAACATAGAAACAGACTAGAAACACACACAAAGCGATCGCGAACACAATTACCTTCTGTCCAGTCAAAAGATTCCCCTTTGCAAATAGTTTGATATTCCATCAAGGCAGACAATGCGCCAATACCCCCGCCCCTATTAAGAGAGGTTTATCAAGCAAAAACCATGCCCCGAAAAACCATCATCGCGCCATACCCCGTAATTACAACAGGTTGCGTTAATCCCTCAACCACTAATCCTCGATATAAGGCGATTTGCCTAGCCTTGGCAGCCGATTTTGCCAGTTACGTTGCATTCGGATAACAAAACATCATAACGCTTTGTTGAATTCCGATCACAATATGGATTCATGGTTCCATCTCCTCCGTGAAACCATACTCCTTGAGCGTCCCGATATACAAAACCGCCGAACTTCCCCGAATCCCCAAAGGCTCCAAACATAATACTAGAAAATATATGCAAACAAAAGGACTTTCCAGGCCTCCATGCCAAAAATCGAAAGCATTTCTCATTTAGGCGTATACATTTCGTGCAATTCGCGCCGAATCATGTAAGGTTTCATGTTGACAAACTATTCAAAAAGTTGCATTTTAATAAAACGTTAGTGGTTCCATTCTCAAACTCATTTAACCTATTTGGAGATACCTGTGAAGAATTTTACCTTTCTTGACTGGTTTATTCATTTCGCCATAGGAATAAACCTTTTTGTTTGCGCATTTATCGTATGGTTTGTGATGATGCGATGACCTGTTAATGGAAAGCACTCAAGATTTGCGCCTTTCCCCTCCCGGGCGACATGGCGCCGATACAGCGGATAGCGCAACACTATAGTATACGGAGCGGTAAATAACGGCATGATCAAAGAACCAATTGTTATAGTTGACGACGATAAGTCGATAGGCAAGACATTAAAGCTCCATTTCGAGCGCCAGGGACACAGCGTTGTCACGGCTATCACAGGCCAACAGGGCCTTGCCGAGCTGGACAAGGTTGATTCCGCCATAGTTATTCTGGACGTGAAGCTACCCGACGCCAACGGAGTGGAGCTACTGAAGGAGATCCAGGCCAAGGGGGAGGGATTCTACTCGATCATCATCACCGCGTTTCCTGACATGGAGACCACCGTAAAGGCTGTGCAGAACGGCGTGGGGGAATACATTCATAAGCCGATAGATATTGAGGAGATGGACCGAGCCATCGGCAAGGCCCAGGAGTTCTTCCAGAGCAAGCGCCATGAAGAGGCTCTTTTTGAGTCAGTGCCTGTGTATAACGATACCAAGCGCCAATTCATAGGCAAAAGCTTCGCCATGAAAGAGGTCTTCAAGATGGTGGGTCACCTCTCCTTGAGCGCCACCGCCGTCCACATATCAGGCGAGAGCGGAACGGGCAAGGAACTGGTGGCCCAGGCCATCCACTATAACAGTCAGGAGAAAAACAATCCGTTTGTCTCCGTCAATTGCTCGGCCATAGTCGACACTTTGCTCGAATCGGAGCTGTTCGGCCACGAAAAAGGCTCATTCACCGGCGCGATCGTGCAAAAACAGGGAAAATTCGCCCAGGCCGGCAAGGGCACCATGTTTCTCGACGAGATAGGCGAAATGGACGTGAACCTGCAAGCCAAACTCCTGCGGGTGCTGCAGGAGAGAGAGTTCGAACGGGTGGGCGGCAAGGAAAAGATAAAGTGCGAATGCAGGATCATCTCCGCCACGAACAAGGATTTGCGCCAACTCATCGCCGAAGGTGGATTCCGGGAGGACCTCTATTACCGGCTCAATGTTGTCAACCTCCATATCCCCCCACTGCGCGAGCGGGTCGAAGATATTCCGGAGCTGGTCAAGTACTTCATCGCCAAGGCGAACCATCAGACCAACAAAAACATCAAGTTCATCTCCCAGGGCGCCGCGCGTTTCCTCACCGAGCAAAACTGGAAAGGCAATGTGCGCGAGCTGGAAAACTTTGTAACCCAGGCCGTGATCATGACCCATGGAGACAGGCTCACAGAGAGTTTCCTTAGAAGTGTTTCAAGGATAGACGACTCCAGACCCAGCCGCTCCGGCGCCGCCGATATCTCCTCCACCGGTGACCATTCCGGAAACGGAGCCTACCAGCCAAAGTCGCTGTGCGATGTGGAAAAAGAACAAATTCAGGGCGCGCTGGACTTCACCAAATGGCACAAGGGAAAGACCTGCGAGATTCTGGGGATCACCCGGCCCAGGTTGGACAGAAAGATCAGAAAGTACGGGATCAAGCAAAGCTCTTATCACCTGCAGGAGCAATGGACCGCCGGCCAGGCCAATGTACCCCAGGTCGCCAGACCAGCATGGACCAGTTAAAAGAGCTTTCCCTGCTGGTGCAGCATGGCGAGAACGTCCAGGCCGTTTCCTGCGCCGAGAAACTTTTGGCCCAGTCGTGCCCCATGGAAGATATCGTAAAGGCTCTCTCCGATGGCCTGGAAGTTCTCCGCAACAAGTGCACCATAGAAAACTTTCAGTTGCTCGACGTTTTACTTGCCACCAGGGCCATGGTGGAGGTGGTGGATGAATGCCTGGCCAGAAAGCTCCAGAACGAATTGGACAATCTGGCCACCACCCACGAAGCCACCCAAAGCGCAGAGCCGACCAGGACTTTGGTCATCGGCACTATCCAGGGGGATATCCACGATCTTGGAAAGCATATTGTGGCCACCTTGTGCAGATTCAAAAACTTGCGGGTAATAAATCTGGGCAAGGATGTTTCCGTGGAGCAGTTCGTGGACACAGCCATCGCCGAGAATGCCGATTTCATTGGCGTCTCCAGCCTTATGACAGTCTGCCTCTCCAGGATAAGCGAGATAAAAAATGAGCTGGCGCGGCGGGGACGAAACGAGATTACGGTCGTGGCAGGGGGTGGCGCCGCCCAACAAAGCTCGCCTGACAGGCTCAATGTCGATTATGTCGCACACGACGCTTTCGACGGGCTCGATTATTTTCTCAGCGACATCCTTCCAGTTAAAAGTTGAATTCCACAGAGAGAATACAAGCTGTCATCGGCTTTGGCCGGGTGGATAGGCCACCCGTGGCCCCGGAGCTTATCGCGGTCACGGCCACCATCTGTGGCGCGGCGGTGGGCGATTATGTCAAGGATGGCGCCGTTATCGCCCAATGCCAGATGGAAGCCGCACGCATAACCGGCTCTGATGCTTTATTCGCCGCCGCCGACCTGTGTGTGGAGGCGGAAGCCCTGGGATGCGAAGCCCATTTTCCCCGGAACAACTACCCGCATATAAAAAGCCCTATCGTCCACTCCTATTCAGACCTGAAACAGCTTCGCCTTCCAGATCCCACCTCGGATGGAAGGATGCCCCAGATACTGAAAGCCGTGCGGCTTCTGGCTGACGATTCGGATGGCCGCCTGGTCCTCGGCAACGCCGTAGGACCCATCACCATGGCTTCCAGAATCATGGATATAGAGAAGATGCTCTATATGATAGTGGATCAGCCAGATAAATTCAGGGAGATAATCGAGTTTTGCGAAGGTGTCGCCAGCCGGTTCGTCGACGCGATCCTGGAGGCCGGCGCCGACGGAATATTGATCTTTGATCCTTCAGCTTCCCCGGCGCTCCTGCCACCCAGGATTTTCCGCGAATTCGAGCTGGAGCCGATCCGCCGCATCCTGGCGGGGGCCAAGCAAAAAAATCCATCCGTAGTCACCTGGTACTCTGTAGCGGGCCCGGTCCAGACCAACACCGCCATCATCTCCGCAGTGGGGGCCGATGTCACCACGGTGGATTACCCCGTACCGCTGCAAACCGCCATGGAATACTCCGGCCACACAGTGATAAACGGCAACATCAGGCCCGCCCTCTTTCTGGAAGGGACGCCCTCGCAGGTATATGACGAGGCGATGACACTTTTAGACCAAACTCGCCTGTCGGAGCGATTCATACTCGGAAGCGGCTGTGAAATCCCGATCAACTCACCGGCAAGGAACATAATGGCCCTGCGACGCGCAGCCAATGATCACGCCTCCCAGATTACCCAGATCAACGAACCAGCGGCAGGGAAAGTCCGGGCGACGTTTCACCCCCACAACCGCGCCATTTATGTGGAGACAGGCCAGACCATTCTGGAGGCGGCCGCCATGGGGGGCGCCCCCATCACCACATATTGCGACCTCACCGGTGTATGCGCCGAATGTGTGGTGACCGTGTGCAATGGGAAGGTCTCCGCGCTGGACATGATTGAAGAGGCCCAACTGGGAAGCCTGGGCGAAGGGGGAGGAAGGCTGGCCTGCCTCGCCAAAATCCAGGGAGACGTGGAGATCTACGTTCCCTTTTCCTCGCGCCGCATCCCGGACAAGGCTTGCGCCCCTGCCCAACTTTTCGACGAATCGACCTGTGCCGATTCCCACTCGTCGGATTTCGACCCCGTGTTCCCCCCCATGCGGGAGAAGGCCAGGATCTCCGCCGCCGATCATGGCTCCAGGCTGCTTCATCAGGATAATTTGGGCGCAGGGGCACCTTGCGGGGGCAATTTGCCCTGTCATGGGGCGATGTCCCGCTCCTCGTTCGCCGTGGCGGTGGATATGTCTGGTGAAAACGCCGTGGCCTATGTCCACGACATTGGCAGCGCTGAATTCCGCCACGCAGGCTCCTTCCTGGGCCCGGTGGCCGCCGTGGGGCTCAATTCCGCTGAAATCGATACCAGAAGAGCCTTGGACCCTCCAATAAGCCGCAAACTGCGGGAAGAGTCCACCCGGCTTTTCAATTCCATAGTCAACTGGCTTTACGAAAGCCACTCTATAATGCCGGAGCGAGTACGGGGCCTTCTGGTCACCGGCTGCCCCATGGCCGACGATACCTTGCGGCCCCCCGGCGAGTCCCTGCCTGGAGAATGGGCGCAAATCACCTGCGGAGGGATCGCCGAAGCGCGGATGTCCGACTATCCCGGCCTGAAGGTGCTTATGTGGCCTAAACCACCCCACCGATTCGGCGGCGCATCCAGAGATGCCGCATTCATCCTTGCCACCATGCCCTCCCCCGCTGCTGAACCTGCGCTGTTTATACACCTGGGTTCATCCGGTTCGATAACCGCCCACTACCAGGGGCGATATTACACCCATCGATTCCCCTTTGGTAATTTGCTGGAGCGCCCTATCCCCGGCGTATCCCGGGGATTTTTCAACTTCCTGATTCATGAGGCGCAAGTCGATGGGCGGGGTGTAACCAGTTTCAAAACCTTCAACGGCTCGGCCCCCCTGGGATTGCTGGGTACGGCCATGGTGGGAGCGGCCGCCGGAATGAAACGCCACGGAATCATCGACGACAAGGGCTTTGTCCAGGGCAAGTGGGCCCCTGTGGTGGAAAACCGATTTGTGGTGGTTCCCAAGCAAAAGACCGCCGGATACAGCCCTATCACCATCGGCTGGGAAGATATCGACAAGCTGATGATAGGGACGGGAGCATGCTCTCGGGCCGTATCGGATGTCCTGGACGCTGTCCATCTTTCCCCGGAGCAGGTGGAACGGGTTTTCGTCTCCGGCCCGTTTGGCGTGGTGGCGGACCCGGCGGACCTGATTGAACTCGGCTTTATCCCGGATTCGTGGAAGGGGAAAATACAGTTTGTTAAAAACGCCGCAGGGCTGGGTGCGCGGAAGGCGCTTTTCTCTTCCCGGGCCAGAAAAAGGGCGGTGGTCATAGCATCCTCCATGGCGCCCCTGTCCCAGGCCCCAGGCGCCAGATATGGAGAATCCAAATGAAAGAAGGTTTTTTCAAAAAGCTCCTGGACAACGCTTCCGACCTGATCTGGGCCGTGGACATGGAGGGGCGCTTCATATACATAAACGACAACATCAAGGAATGGGGCTACGACAAGGAGGAGTTGATCGGCCAGCCGCTGTTGAGCATTCTAAACGCCCAGCGGATAGGGAAACGGGAGACCCGCCGCTCCATAATGGGCATCCACCAGACTTACGAGATGGAGATCGTGGACAAGAAGGGAACCGCCCACAAAGTGGTGGTCAAATCCTCGCCGCTGGAGGAGGAGGGGACAATCGTGGGAGTCATGGGGATCATCCGCGACATCACGGAGCTGGAGCGACTGGAGAGAAAACTGAAGGATGAGGAACGGCTCGCCTCCCTGGGCCGACTGGCCACCGGCATCGCCCACGAAATCCGCAATCCCCTTTCATCTGTGAAGATGAACCTTTCGATCCTGAAAAAGCGACTCAGCCCCAAGGGAGTGGATGTGGAGCATTTCGAGATCGCCCAGGAGGAGGTATTCCACCTGGAGAAGATCGTCAGCGAGCTTCTCGATTACGCCAAGCCGATCACGCTGGATCTGAAGATATGCGACCTGACCCAGTTGATCGATGTCGCCATTGCCGCCGTGGCGGCCCCTTGCGCAGAAAAAGGTGTCACCATCAGGACGGAGTATGACGGCAGAGGGCACATGGCGCTGCTGGACAAGACCAAGATCACCCAGGCGCTGATCAATATATTGCTCAACTCGGTGCAGGCCTCCCTGGAAAACTCGGAGATTTTCGTGGGCGCGGAGACTGTGAAGTTTCCCTCGTCCGACAGGGCCAGGGTGGTGATTCGCGATCAGGGGTATGGAATCCCGGAGGATAACCTGAAATATATATTCGATCCGTTCTTCACCACCAGAAAGGATGGCACCGGCCTGGGACTCTCCATCGTCCGCAACATCGTGGACAACCACGAAGGCTCGATCACTATAGAAAGCGAACAGGGCAAAGGCGCCACCGTGTCCATAGAGCTTCCCGCGCCGTAGGGGGAATGCAACCACCTCGCTCGGCGGGGTGTTCTTCACCCCGCCTTAAAAAAGATTTGATAGATTTTGTAAGGGCGATTCATGAGTCACCCTTACCGGCGCCACCCCGGCATGAATAGATGCCGCCCCTCCTTGCAAATGAGGGGAGAGGAGCAGAGGCCCAGGCTCGGAGGCCGGCGTGACAGCCAAAGAAGCTCTCGCACGTTGTCATTTCGAAGCGAAGCGAGAAATCTCATAAGGACGGCGGGCAATGGCAGCTGGACATAGCGGACAGGCGTTCATGCTGGTATATGAGCCCCGAATGTCATTTCGACTCCACCGCAGGCGGGGGAAAGCACTCACTTGCCGGTGATATCCCCATACCCGGCGTAAAGGATCTCTTTTGTGATTCTGCCCATGTGCCGGTTCAGTATCACGCCGTTTTTATCTATGAAATAAGTGCATGGCAGGCCGAACACCTGGAACTCATCTGTGGCCTTGCCATCCTCGTCCAGGGCCACCATGAAGGTGAAGTTGTTTTTTTTCACAAACTTTTCCACCAAAGCCTTCGACTCCTTGACGTTTATCATCAATAGCTCCAGCCCCTCGCCTTTTTTCAGATGATAAAACTTCTCCAGCTCCGGCATCTCCTCGATGCAGGGGACGCACCATGTGGCCCAAAAGTTGATTATCAGGGGCTTGCCCGCATAATCGCCCAGCTTGATCGGCTTGCCGTTCAATCCATCCAGCTCAAAAACGGGGGCTGGAGCGGGCTTCGGTTTTGGCGGAGCCTCCATGGGCGCTTCCGGCTGGCAGGCGGCCGTCGTCAGCGCCAGGAACAGCAGGGAGGCCATTGATAATTTCCTCACTGTCCCACCCCCTCCTCGATCTCTTTGGGATATTGAATGGGCAGCTCCCAGCGGAACACCCTGGTCTCCGGCCCCCCCACGTTCTCTATGCCCAGTTCCACCCACTTTGGGGCGTGCTTCCCGCCGGTGACTTTCCTGAACCTAATGTCCGCTTCGTAGTGGTGTTTGTCGGCGGTCTGAAATCGCAGCCGCCATGGCGGTATGGTGGACGCCTTTCCATCGGGGGTACGTAGCCAGGCGATATTATCCAGCTCGGCCAAAGCTACTTCCCCCTCGTGAACGGTGAAGGCGACAATAAAGACATCGTAATCTTTCAGCTGATATTCGTCGATCAGGTGTTCGGCGCCGATACTTTTCAGGTATTGGGGCGTGGCGAGCACCACATCGCAATATATATCACCCTGCCCCATATCGTTGCGCCACACGGCGTGGTGGATCGCCTTGCGCACTTCGTAGGAGTATCCGGACTTGGTGGTGGGATACTTTTCCTCCAGGTAGCGGATTATCACATCCGCCTCCCTCCCGGAGATTTCCACCTTCTCCTTCATCCTCATCCGCTCCACCACCTGGATCCACCCGGAAGGGGAGAGAATGGCGGTTATCATGGCAGACTCGCCGTGGCATTGCCGATAGCAGCGTTTCTGGTACACATATCGCACATCGTCCGTTCCCAGCTCCCTGATGTATCCCAGGTTGAAAAGCTCCAGCCTGACCGCCCGCACATAGGTTCGAGCGTCCGAATCGAAATCCTCGCGGGAGTCGTAAAACGCAAGGTAGACCAGAGCCACCGCGGCGAAAGCCAACGCGACAACGGCCACTGTGGCTACGGCCATCCATTTGACGAGTTTAATTATTATCCTCATTGACCGGAGGGATATACACAGCGAAATCCGTAATCGTTGAACAGCCTGGCGCCATCGTCGCCCAGCCTGGCGGCCGCCCGCAACGAGGTACGGGGAGTCAGCCAGGAACCGCCCTTCAAAAGCCGCAGCTTCTTATTCTCGTCATACCATCCATCCTGCCATTCCCACACGTTGCCTGCCATGTTCAGCGCGCCGAAAGGGCTGGCGCCCTGGGGCCGGGAATCCGCCGGGATCGTGCCGCCGGTCATATTCTCGCCACTCTGTTCCAGGGCAAAGGAGCCTACCTTCAGCCGGGAAACACCGGTGGACCCCATGAACATCGCCTTTTCAGGATCGAATTCGTTCCCCCAGGGGTACACCCGCCCGTCATCCCCCCTGGCCGCCCGCTCCCACTGTCGCTCGGTAGGGAGGACACCACCCGCCTTTTTGCAAAACTCGTCGGCTTTGGCCCATGTCACATTCACCACGGGATGATCCACCAGGTTGGGAGGATACAGGTGGTCTGCGAATATGGATTTGAACCTCCGGTTTGTCACTTCAGTTTTGTCGACCAGGAATGCCGGGACGAACTCCTCTCGCTCCGGAGTCTCATCCTTGTACCAAGAAATCCTGGCGCCGGAGCCAGCCAGCAGCTCGGCAAGTTGAGCCTCGTCCGTGCCCAAGGTGGCCTGGCCGGCGGGAATAAGGATGCGGCCGGAATCGACTTCCTCTGCCCAGACATGGGGGATCACGGCGAAGGCAAGGGTAATTGTTATCAACGCAGGGGCGCCCCTCATTGCTCTGCTCCCTTTCTGCGCGCCTGGATCCAGTCCATTCCGGTCATGATGAATGTATAGACAAGCGCGGTCCATACCAGCGTCACCAGGGTGAACAACACCATGTCCTTGACTGGGTAGCCGCCCCTGGAGACCTGATACCACTTTCCGGCCATTCGCTGGGCAGGGGTGAGCATTGCCTCTCCACCGTATCTCTTAAAGAAATAGGCCATGATTTCCTCTTTGGACATGCCAGCCATCAGTTTGTCGCCAATATTGTTCTTCCATTGCAGGCCGCAGCTCATATGGCAATCCTCCAGCACCATGGGACACTCGCAGGGGCAGGCAAGTGAATGGGAGACTCCCATGACGGAGTTGTCCGACGCGGAGACCAGAAAGATATATCTGGCGGCCAGGATGGTGATTACAACACCCAAGGAGACAGCCCCGACTATGGCCCTGGTCATGACGAAGCCTTCTTCCCCCTATTGCGGCGAAACACCCACACGCCCAGGAATCCCAAGGCGCCGATAGCCAGCAATATCTCCCCGGTATGTCCGGCAAACATCCCTGGTGTCGCCATGGCGCTAAACTGCTTTTCCACAGAAGGCATTATGTCCTCCTTGGAGTAGGAGACAGATATTTCCTTGCCCTGCCCGGCCTTCACCTCCTTGAACAGGTACTTGTAATATTCGAACCCCTCTTTTTCATATGTCCCGACCCAGCCGGGGCTAATTTCAAAACGCCCTGCCCTGGCGGGCTTTTGCACATGCACTTCCAGAGTGTTGATCGCGTACAGCGCCGGAACCTTGTGGACGAATTTGCGGACTGCCCCGCGGATGGGGGAGAAGGGGGCGTATTGGTAGTCGATAAAGAAATCGGAATATGGCAGCTTCACGTCCACCATTTTTTCCGCGCCTTCGGTCTTTATGTCGAAAAGCTGACAGAAGTGATGCCCGCTCGGCGACAGGCTGCACACATCGGTGAGCTTCGTCACCTCCATCGGCAGACCGAAACGCGCCTCGGCGGGGAACTTATTCTTGTCGGCGAACTTGCCCTCCATTATCACCAGCACCTGGCTGCTGTCATACTCCGGCATCAGGGTTACCTTCATGCGGCCCACCACCAGCCCCTTTTCATAGGCCGCTGCCGCAGGTGACACCACCAGCGCAAAAACCGGTCCCATCGAAACCAGCGCCAGGACCAACAATCTTTTTATAGCGCTCATACTATTTCTCCTTCCCCTGGGCGCCGTGGTCCATCTGGCCGTGGTCCATCTGGCCGTGGTCCATCTGGCCGTGATCGTGGCCCGGCTGATTTACGAACCTGCCCACCAGGTAGCTTTTATATATTGTCATGTTGTCCGTCAGGATCATCACGCTGATAGCCATCATCACCGCGGCCGCCGCGATCCGGACTCCTTTTCGCGCGCCGGATCTACCGGATTTCAGCGCAATCGCCATCAATCCCGCCGCCAGCGCCGAGATGGCCGTTAACTCCCCCACCGTATACATCACCAGCAACAGCCCGCCGCGGACCACGGTCTGATCCGCCTGAGTGAGGCCGTATATATAAGTCAGCGTGGGGGTGACGCATGGCTTGTATGCCAAGGCCAGGGCCCCGCCGTAAATGAAACCCAACACCCTGCCGCCGATCTTGACCGCTGTGGAGGTTCTGTCCAGAGTCAGCGCACCGGCGATATATAGAGCCAGCAGGGCTATGATCACGCCACCGAACTGGTTTGCTATCGCCACATGCTCAAACACCGCCTTCGAAAACGCCGTGGCGCTCATCCCCATGGTGGTAAAAACCACTATGAAACCCGCCGCCGCAAGGGCCAGATTCACGCAAAAGGCCCTCCATGGGCTGACCGATTTCTCCTGGCCACTTTCCAGCAGGGCCGAGCCCATGACATAGGCCACAAAGAATGGGATCACCTGCATGAGGCAGAAGACCCACACGGAAAAAAAGGCATGTACGCCACCGGCGTACGCTTCGATCAGGGACATAGGTAAATACTACTCCGTCTTTACGCTGATGGCGGCGATGCGCCGGGTTGGCCTTGCGGCATTATGCTTTTCAGGCCATCCTCCAGCTGGCCGAGCCGTTCCACCTTCCCCACGAAGAACGATTGGATCACTCCATCCCCGTCCACGAAGACCGTGGTGGGCGTGATACTGACCCCCACCCGGTCGGCGAACATCTGGCCCCCTTCCACAGCCACGGGGAATTCTAGCCTGTGGGTTCTGGCGAACTTTTCCAGGTTCTCCTGGGAGTCCTGGATTCCCACGAACATGACGTTTAGCCCGGAGGCTTTTCCCTCCTCCACGGCCTTTCGAATATTCGCCACCGACTCGTGGGAGCATGGGCACCAGTTGGCGTAGAAGTAATAGAGCATCGGCTTGCCCATAAATCCCTGGCGCGACGCCTGGCCGCCACCCAGCAAGCTCAGGTTGAACTCAGGAAGGGCGTCCCCATGGTCCAGCAGCCTGGCTTCCACGGGGCGTGCGGAATAGTCATATACAGCGTTTAATAGCACAGCCGCGGCGGCCAGCAGGATCAGCCTGTTCACCTTCCGCGAAAAGTCAACCGTCGCCGCTGTCCCGGCGGGGGTGTCCAGCTCCCCCACGCCCTCAATGCTTGTGGTTCGGGTCGTCATGATTATGTTGATTCGCTCCGCCATCGGAAGGGTTCATCTCCATGGCCGGAGGCTGGACAGGCTGCGGATTATTCTCCGGTGTCCCCAGCTTCCTTTGCATCTGATCCAGTCCGGTCATGTGTCCGATCTTCAGCTCCTCCCTGCCAGAGAGGTAAGCCTCAATTGGGCGTTGATCCACCGGCGTCAGGAACAACGCCTTGAGCCTGTCGTAATGGCCAATGAGCTTCAATATATCCTGCTCCCGGAAGTCCTTCTCCCAGTTGCCCACCAAAGCGTTCCACACCTGCACAATGGCCACTGCCTGGGGCTCTGTTATATTTGTGAACTCCACGTTAGGCTTAGTCTTGCGATAATTTTCTATGAACGTCTGCATATGAGGAACCACCGCCACGAATGGTGGACCACACCTGGGACAGTACATTTTTATCCGTTCGTCGGAATGACACTGGGTGCATATCCTCCTGGCCATGTCATAGGCCTCCAGCGGTTGATATTTTATATAACCGTTCGCCTTGGCCTCGCTGACTATCCGCTGGCTAAGCGGATTCGGAATGAATATTACACCCAGAACCAGCAGCGTCAACACGCCCAGCGTAATTAACACAATGCGTTTTTTCTTCATAGGATGCTTTCTCTCTCCACCGGTTTAGACTTCCTGAAGTTTCATTCTATATAAGTTTTCCCTTTTGTTCAACCAATTGAGGGAGCAGACATAGCACCAATCATGTTACACAGAGAAATATTGCCTTTATTATTAATGCGCAATCATGACGACTTTTGACACTCACAAGATGAGCAATATTTGTGCCGGCTTACCATAATTCCAAATCCTGAACGCCACCGCGGCCATTGAGTTGATTACCCAGCCCAGCGAAAGTATAATCAGCCAAAAGGCGCTCCCTCTTGTATATTCAGCCAGACGACACGGTGGCGCCGGTTGCTGGAGGCAAATGAATCCCGACACGAAGAGAGTGGAAATAGAAGACAAGCCCCTGGGCTGGGCGATCTGGCCAAATCCCTGGGTGAACCTGGCGGCGGGGGTGGTCATGGTAGCCTTGGCGTTGGCGCTAATTTCCTTTAACGAGACGAGGGCTGTGGCTGGTGTTCAGGCGCTCACCAGCGGAGTGCTCCGCGCCGTCTCCCTTCCGGACAACGTCATCTTTCCCGCTTATGAGGGGAAGCTGACCCATGTCACGGGCCGGCTATCAGGTCCCGCGGAAGTGGTGGATCCAATTTTCAAGGTAAAGGCTGAGTGTGTGTGCCTGATCCGGCGGGTGGAAACCAACTTGTGGGTGGAACTGGAGGAGACAGGTAAGGGTGGCCTGACCGGCTACAGCTACCAAACCCGCTGGACGGAGAAATGGATCGACTCCACCCGCTTCGTCAAGAGGGGGCACGATAATCCGGACAAGAAATTATTTCAATCCATGGGCTTCACCTCGAAAAAAGCCGGTCTGGGGGTGTTCAAGATCGATCCGCAGCTTTGCGCTGTTCACGATAGCCCCAGGCCCTTTCAGCTGACAGAGACTGATTTTGCGAATATGCCGGATAAAATGCGGATGCGCATGAAATTAAGGGCGGGAGCGCTGTACCAGAGTTTCAATCTGGACCACCCCGCCATAGGCGACACCAGAATATCCTATTGGCTGGTTGAGCCTGGCCCCGTCACCGCTCTGGCTTTGCAGACCGGCGACACGCTTTCCCCCGCAAAGACCGCCTCCGGCGAATTGGTGATGGGTCTTAAGAAAGGGGAGGCGCCGCTGGAGCAGATGTACAATCCTCCTTCGGCCCACGGAGTGGGGATGGGTGTTATCCTTCGGCTGGCCGGGTTGTTTGCGGCCTGGTTCGGGCTCATGCTGGTTATGGATCCCCTCTATCTGTTCATATCGCTGGCCCCGAGACTTCATGGCCTGCTGGAAAGAAGCTCTGGAAGGGAAACCGGCCTGGCCTCGCTCGGCTCCGGGCTTGCCGTCATGGCGCCTGCATGGATATCGTTTCAGCCTCTTGTCACCGGTGGATTGGCGCTGGCCGCGGCGGCGTCCCTGGGACTGATCGCGTGGGATATAAAAAAGGCCACGCCTAAGCCGCCACCACCACCGCCCGTCAAAAAGTTTATCCCGGAGGGCGTTACCGGCCCATATATAGACGGCTCCGGCTTGCCGGGTGGCGCCAGCTTGCCTGATGATGGGGTCTATAAACCTAGAAAACCGGCTTTTTTCGCGGTTCCGGCAGACGCTCCCGCAAAAGGCGCGGAGGAGCCTGCGGGGCCAGGCGGGGTATACAAGCCAAAACGGCCTCCATCTTTCAACGCGGCGGCCCCACGGGGAGAGATGGACCCATCCCACCCGGAGAACCAGTGGCCCGAGGCCTGGCCGAAGAGCGGAAGGAGCCATAGGATCGAGCGGGCGTTCGTGTTTCATGAACGCGACAGAATGGATAAAGGGAAAACCGCCGAGATGATCCGCCGCAGGGAGACAAACCCTGGTGGTCTGCCACCGAAGGTTGGAAACATCACAGGTGTCCATGTGGGCGCATGGCCCAATGAAAAGGAGAAGCTCAACTTGCTGATCCGAAAAAGTGTGCCCGCTTATCTGAAGAAACATCCAGATGCTCCCCGCTATGACGACAAAGCCATCTACTCAATGAAAGTTTGGACAGGTAGCGATGACTTGTTGGGAAGGTACGCCGTGCTTCTGGTCATCCCCAAGTGAACGCCTCTCCATTGGGCTCTGGTTCCTTCTCCCCCCAGGAGAGGGGAGCGTGAGTGCCGAAGTGGGCGACTACTTATCTGATGAACTTGCGGACCCTGGGCAAAAGCTCTTTGGTAAGGGATTCCTTCGTGATGAAGTCGTCGGAACCCTTCCTGATCGCCCGCTCGCGGGATTCCATTCGTGGGTCGGAGGTGATTATGATCACGGGGGAGGATTTGGTCTCCGGGGCCCGCTTGAGGGTATCCAGCGCTTCAAAACCGTCAACATCCGGCATGTTCAGGTCCAGGCAGATCAGGTCCGGCGCCCGGGAAATCGCAAGCGATATGGCCTCCGTGGCCGATTTTGCTTCAACTATCTCCGCGCCCAACGGCTCCAACAGCCTGCGGATCTCTCTTCTGGCCAGCCTTTCGTCGTCCACCACCAGGATGATGGGTCTTTTTTCCGGAAGCCTGGCGTAAAAAACGCTTCCTTTTCCCTTGGTGGACTCCACGGACAGATCCCCACCATGAGCGCGCATTATCTCCCGGCATAAGGGAAGGGCCAGTCCGGTTCCCCTCTCCCCATCGGTCCCTTCCTGCGAGGTTTTTACATCATGCCGAAATATGTTTGGCAGGGTGTCGTCGTCGATCCCCACTCCGTTATCCCGGATGGCCACGGTGGTGGGCTGGCCCTGGGGGATGAAAAAGACAACCTCCCCTCCCCGATGGGTGAACTTTATGGCGTTGGACAAAATGTTGGAGAGTACTTCGCCGAAAAGGATAGAGTCGGCGTATACCCTGGTTCCCGGCGGGATGTTATTGACGATCCCGACCTTTTTGACCTGGGCGATGCTCCCCAAAAGGGAGATGGCGGAGTCGGCGGTCGTGCTGGCGTCCTGAAAACTGGTGGCAAGTTTCACGGCCCCAATCCCCAGGCGGGAAAGGGAGAGGACTTCATTGATCATTTTCGTGGCCCTCTCCGAGCTTTCTATTATGGAATCGAAAAGCGGCCTGTTGTCAGGCTCCAGCAGGCTCACCTTCCCCTTTCCCAGCAGCTTGAGGAAAGCGATGATGGAGGTGAAAGGGGACTTGAGGTCGTGGGCGATCAGGGAAATGTATTTGTCCTTGTCCCGGGTGGCCTTCTCCGCGGTCATCCTGGCCTGGACCAGCCTCTCCTCCGCCCTGCGTCTTTGCTCCTTGCTTTCATAACCATCCAGCAAGCTGGCGCAGGTGGCCAACAGGGGGCGCAAATGCGCCACCAGTTCCTCGTCATATCCGCCAGGGCGGTTTGCCAATCCTGCCATCCCAACTATCTTTCCGCCCAGGGTGAAGGGGACTCCCAGGTAGTTGGCCAGTTTTGGGTGTCCCTCCGGCAGGCCCCCTGCTCTTTTATCAGATTCCGGATCGTTGGATATTACCGCTTCCCCGGTCTTCAGGGTATATCCGAACAGGGTGTTCAGGTTACGAAACTCCATACCTTCCGTGGAAATCTTGCGGAAGAGCCCGCGGGTGGTCTCGTTCCAGGATATGTCGCTTATGGCATGGGTCTTCATGTATGGCGTGCCGCCGGGGGTGTACAGCACCCTGCCGACAAAACCGAATTCGCTTTGCGTGAGTCCCAGCAGCTTGTCCAACAGGCTTTTGAAAAGTTGGCCCGCCGGGGCGTCGGAGATGAAAGCCGCTTGCATCAGGTGTATGGTTTCCATCATCCTGGTTTCCATCGGCTTGTCTACGGCGCCCGACTTCTCGGATGGCGATTCCTCTCCGATGCCAGAAAACCTCGCCATGAAGCCGCCATGGCTTACACCGCTTCCCAGCGGCGTGATGACGCCGGTTAGCCGGGGCTCCCCAGCTCCAGTCCCTGGGGGGATGTGGAACGTCACTGGCCGTCCGACGAGCTCGGCTTCATTAATCTGAGATCGCAGCCGCAGCAATGCGTTTTCGATTCCTTTTTCGCCTCCCAGAGCCGAATCAAGGGATCTGCTGGCCATAAGGAGTTTCCTCTCCTTGCTCATCAGGGCTAAGGGTAGGCCATCCGCCTTTAGGGCGCTTTCCATAAGGGCCGCCCTGGAGTATCCTTCCTCTATCCGGCTATGCAATTGGCGGGTTTCATTTTTCAGGCGGAAATATTCCTTGAGGATGGCCGCATATTCCAGCTTGCCACCCTTGTTGGCGGCAGGGTCGCTTTCGCCTTTCAAGTCCTTGGCGATATCATCATCCATTGGGCAGGATCCCACTCATGTATTCATCAGAATTCAATATTACCTTTAAAGCGCATGGCAAGCATTAGTGTGTAATATAAGTCCTTTCATCCCTTTTAGTGAAGTAATATTCACCTTTTCCAGGCGCCGGACGGCGGGCCGGTCTCACGATTTCTTTTCTAGAATATCCTGGCGGGATAGCGCGAAAACCAGAATGCTGATAAAATAACTTCAAATGGCTGAAAGCAATAACAGACACGAACCTAGCGACAAGGCATACAAGGAGATAGTTCGGTCGCTGCAGGAGATTAACGACCTGAGCAGCGTGGACGCCATCCTGGAAAAAGTGCTTTTGGAAGCGCGGGCTTTGACCAACGCGGACGCGGGTACCATTTTCCTGGTAGAAAAGGACAGGTTGCGTTTCAGCTATGTGCAGAACGAGACCCTGTTTTCCAGAGATAGCGTCAGCCCGGAGGTATATAGCAATTACACACTTCCCATAGACATCAAATCGATTGTCGGCTATTCCGCCACAACTGGGGAAACTGTTGACATACCAGACGCTTACGCTTTGCCGAAGGGCGCTTCCTTCGGTTTCAACAAGGATTTCGACGTACAGAACAATTACCGCACCCAGTCGATCCTGGCCATTCCGCTGAAAAGCTACCAGCAAAGGATAGTGGGCGTGCTCCAACTGATCAACTCCAAGAACGAGGAAGGCACGATGGTTCCCTTTTCCTCGGAGCATAGAGACCTTTTGCCGGTGTTCACCATCAACGCCACCATAGCCATAGAACGGGGCGTCATGACCAGGGAACTGGTGCTGAGGATGATGAAGATGGCCGAACTGCGGGATCCCACGGAAACGGGCGCCCACGTTCTCCGGGTGGGGGCCTACGCGGCGGAGATATATCACCAGTGGGCGCTAAACCGGGGGGTGAACTGGAAGGAGCGCCGCCGATCCAAGGACCTTATCCGTATTGCTGCCATGCTCCATGACGTGGGGAAGGTGGGGATATCGGACTTGATACTCAAAAAACCAGCCAGGCTCACAGACGAGGAATTTTTGACCATGAAATGGCATACCGCGCTGGGCGCCGGGCTTTTCTCCAACGCCACCAGCGAGCTGGATTCCCTCTCCCTGGACATAGCCCTGAACCACCACGAAAAGTGGGATGGATCCGGATATCCAGGGGACGTGGATATTGTCAATATGGACGACAACACCATGGGGAAAGGGAAAAAGGGTGAAGAGATTCCCCTTGGCGCCAGGATCGTGGCCCTGGCCGACGTGTTCGACGCGTTGGTCAGCCGCCGCTCATACAAGGAGCCAATGGCCTATGAACAGGCGTTGGGGATCATCAGGGACGAGTCGGGAAGTCATTTCGATCCGGACGTGGTGAAGGCGTTCGAAGAGGTGTTCCACGTCTGCAAGGCGATCCACGCCAGGTACACCGCTGATACCCGTCTCAACGAAATCCCGACTGAATAACGTCGCCACGAACTGCTTATGAGCCTCGATTCACTGGTCACCACCCTCCACATCCTGGGCGGAGCCGCCTTCGCCGTGACTGTGGCTCTGATGCAGACCGTGTTGGGCCCGGCCATGGCCAGGATTCCCGCGGGCGAGCGAAAAACCGAGGCTGTGGCCATCATCCAGGGCAGAGCCAGGCTGGCTATGGACATCGTTATAGTAATTCAATCCCTCACCGCGGCGTATCTTCTTTTAACCCGCTGGGAAATGATCTCGGCCAGCCTGTGGCTGATGACCAAAATATCCATTGGGACCGTGGCGCTGGCGACGGCTCTGCTCCTGCACTTTTACTGGCGGGGGAAGAAGGCCCGGCTCAAGGCTGCGGGGGAGGCCCAAAGATTCGAAGCGCTATCTTCCTGGACGCTGAAGATGGAAGGGGTCGTGCTGGCGGCGGCGCCGACGGCTTTTATCATGGGTGTGATCCTGGGCCATTTGTAAGGGGCTATGGCGTGAGGGTGAACACCTCGTTTTTGGCCAGCATTTCTTTTATCTTCTCCCTGGAGACCGGCTTGCAAAATATGTAACCCTGCACCTGGTCGCACTTTATTCCGCTCAAAAAGGAGAGCTGCTCCAGGGTCTCCACTCCCTCGGCCACCACCTTCAGGTTTATCTCATGCGCCATGGAGACCACCGCCTTGGCCACGCTTTTTGCGTCCGGGTCTTTAAACAAGTCCACTACGAAGCTGCGATCCAACTTCAGATAATTGATGGGGAACTTCACCAGGTAGCTGAGGGAGGAGTAGCCGATGCCGAAATCGTCTATGGAAATGTTAAAGCCCCACTTGCGCAAAGCCCGCAGTTTTTCCACGGCGCTTTCGATATTTTTCACCAGGGCGTTTTCAGTAAGCTCCACCTCTATCCGCCTGGGGTTGAGGCCATGTTTTTTTGTGGCGCTTATCAGCTTGTCTACGAAATTCAACTGCTCCAGATCCTTGGCGGAGAAGTTTATCGATATGGATATCCCGGTCACCTCCTCTCCGGCCAGGCCTTCGGCCAGCAGTTCGTTCATGAAAACGCAGGCGGTGTCCAGCATCCATTCGTCCAGTTCGCGTATCAGGCCGGTATCCTCGGCCACGGGGATGAACTCTGCGGGCGAAATGGATCGCCCGTCGTGGGTCCATCGCATCAGCCCCTCTAGGCCCGCCATTTTTCCGGTGGCCAGTTCTATCTTCGGCTGAAAGACCGCCGATATCTCATTCTTTTCCAGCGCCTTTCTCAGCTTGCTTTCCAGTTCGTGGCGGCGCACAGCATTGTCGTTGAGCGACTTGGTGAAGAACATGAAGCTGTTCTTCCCCACGGTCTTGACGTTGTACATTGCCAGGTCAGCGTTTTTCAGCAGATCCTCGGCCGTTTGCCCATTTTGGGGATAGAGGGATATCCCCACACTAGAGGAGATGAACAGCTCCTCCTTCTTGTGGACAAACGGCTCGGAGAGAGAGGCGTTGATGCGCCTGGCCACTGCGGCGGCCTCTTCCTCGCTGGTCATATTCTCTATAATCACCGTGAACTCGTCGCCACCTAACCGGGCCACAGTGTCCTCCTCCCTGGCGCAACCCACCATGCGGATAGCCACACCTCGCAGCAATAGATCCCCCACGGCATGACCCAGGCTGTCATTGATCAATTTAAATCCGTCCAGATCCACGAAGAGGACAGCGAAAATGGCGTGGGCCCTTTTGGCCCTCACGATGGCATGTTTCAGCCGGTCTATGAAAAGCTGCCTATTGGGAAGCCCGGTAAGCGCATCGTGGTACGCCTTGTACTCCACCTCTTTTTCGCTGGCTCGCAATTCGGTGATGTCATAGAAAACCGCTGCGTACTGGGTGGTGGCCCCGGAAAAGTCCTTAATGGCGGTAATGGTGGTCTTTTGCAGGTATGCCTCCCCGCTTTTCCGCCTGTTCCAAATCTCACCTTTCCATCTCCCAGCCGACAAAAGCGTGTCCCACATCGACTTGTAAAACTCCTTGTCATGCTTTCCCGACTTCAGGATGCTAGGATTCCCTCCCACTGCCTCCCCGGAGGAATAGCCTGTTATCTGGGTGAAGGCCGGATTGATCGACTGGATGATTCCCCTGGCATCGGTGACGACCACTCCTTCAGCGGAGTTTTCAAAGACGCTTGCCGCCAATTCCAGTTTCTCCTCGGTCTTTTTTCTCTCCGTGATATCCGTGGAGATGTTGCATATGGCGTATGGGTCGCCCGACATCCTGCGCAGAGGAAACTTCATGGAAAGGTAAACGTGCTTCTGATCACCAAACACAGCCTCCTCCTCCATCTCCCTGGGCTCAGAGCCCATCAGTGCCCGCATGTCGTTTTCCGCCAGACGGTCCGCCACCTCCCTGGGAAATATGTCGTAATCGGTTTTCCCTTTGACCTGTTCCTTTCCCATCTTTATCAATCGGGCATATCGCCGGTTCACAAGGATATACTTCCCCTCCTTGTCCTTCAGGTAGATTATGGCCGTGGTGTTGTCTACGATGGTCTGCAAAAGCTGCTCCTGGCGGCGAACGTCTGTGATGGCTTCGCGCATGGCTTCATTGACCTTTACCAGGTCTGCGGTGGCCATCTCGGCCACCTCCCGGGCTTTGAGCAGTCCCTGAGAGTAACCTGACTGGATATGGGTGATCGCCAGGGAAAGCAAAGCCGACAGGGCCACCGTAATACCCAGGATTGTATAAAAAAGAAACCTCATGTTTATATAAGGCCCCAGAGCCTCGGCCTCATCTATCTCAGTAGCTATCCCCATCTCCAAATCCTTGTCCCACAACCAGCAGCCGATCACCCGCACCCCACGGTAATCACGATATCCGCTCGCTTCGCATCCACCCACCCCGGCTTTTACCTGTTGGGCCATCAGGGTCAGTGGCTGGGCCTCGCGGTCCATGGAGGGAGTCCATCCATCGACCAGGTCCCCGCCCGGGTCGCGAACCTGGACAGATAATATGCCGGTCTCTCCTTCCTTCAGCAATCCAGCGGCCACCAGATGGGCCAGGAACCTGCTGTCTGTGAGCATAAGCCCGTCCCGGCTCAAGGCATAGGTTTCGCCGGAGTAACCGATCCTGCCCAGTTGCATGACTCCGGTGAACTCAATGGCGGGATCGACTGTCAGCGCCAGAGCGGCGATCACTTTTCCATCCTTATCCCATATGGGGGAGATGGCGAACATGACCGGGTAGTCCTCCACCAGCCTCCCGTCCGAGTCGGCCACCGGGATATGCGGCGTCATTGGAGGGGTCATTGTCGGCAAACCCTCCCTAAACACCCTCTCCAGCTGATCTTCGTTTTCTCTGGAGATTACGTTTTCCACCCCCAGGTCGTGATCTCCGGATGAGGCCACATTCAGATAATCTGGGGCAATGATAAAGAATCCCAACCCCTTGTGACGGGAGCGTAGCAGCTTCCTGGCGCCATGGAGTCCGGGACTGGATAGAATCGACTTTCTGTCTCTGGACGTCGCCAGCTGGAGCTGCGCAATATCCACCAGGGGGGGAGAAATGGCTATGAGCCTGGCCAAGCCCATGTAGTTTTCTGACCAGAGATTAATGCCTTGCCTGGTGGAGCCCAGGACGGTTCTCAACGCGGCGGCGGAAGAGGCTCTGGTTTCCCATTCCATAGTCTCCATTCCCTTCCAGGCGGAGATGGAAACCAGGACAGTAAAAATGGCCAGCAGGATGATCAGATTCCTGAGTTTTATCATGTCAGGGCAAAGGCAAACGGACCGGACACTGGCTGCCAAACAGGACATCCCCCCCAGCAATGACACTGTACGAAGGAGTATTTAGAATGAAGATCAAGCTTTCCACGAAAAATTCCACTTTGTTGGTTTGATTGTGCCCTAACCGGGATTATACGTCAATCATTCCATGGACGCTCGCAGCCTGCGCTCCAGGGCTCGCAGGCAACGGGATGGACAGCCGATTCAGTTATGGTCAACTCGCCCTCCACGGCCAAGCGGATTGGGAGGCCAAGGGCCGATCGGAAGTGTTCCTCCCTCATGCGATGGCCAATCGGGCAAATGAATAAATGGTGCCGGGAGACGGAATCGAACCGCCGACACAAGGATTTTCAGTCCTCTGCTCTACCGACTGAGCTACCCCGGCCCATATATAATCTTGGCGTCCCCAGCGGGAGTCGAACCCGCGTCGCCGCCGTGAAAGGGCGGTGTCCTGGGCCACTAGACGATGGGGACGTCTTAATGCCAATACAATCGCGTATATTTTTGGTGAGCCGCGAAGGACTCGAACCTTCGACCCACTGCTTAAAAGGCAGTTGCTCTACCTCCTGAGCTAGCGGCCCACGCAAAAGAATCTGGTAGAGTAAAAATTCGCGGGCCTTTTGTCAAGCTATTAAGAGAAACCAGGCTGATTCTACCACATCCCGGCCCAACCTATTCATCAGACAGCCTGTTAGCTTTCTCCAGTTCTTCGGCGTTATCGGCGGCGCTATCAACTATCCCCACCAGGTCTTTCTCCAGGTGGCTCGTAAAGGTCTTGTCGCCTAATTTCCCGACTTTCTCGGCTCTCTCCCTCACGGTTTCCGGGGCCTTGGCCTCCGGCTCCCTGGTTTCGGTGCAGCCCGTGGCCATCATCAGGGCCACCGCCAGGGGCAGGGCCAGAAACGCTTTTCCAATGCCGCGCATGTTTTTATCCTTTGAATTTTCGTATCGGATAATGATATCCGAAAGGAGCCGATGGATGGGGCGGAATCGGCCGCAATGCGGTTAACCACCAGAATTGTGGCTTGCGCCCACTGTTCCTATCTGGCCGCTTTTCCCCAGCGGGAACACGATGTCCTCCCCATCCTTGATATCGAGCAGCGATTTCTCTTTTTCTGTTTTTCCTCCGTTATCTGTGTAATCCGGCCCTACGCTGTAGATTAATATCCCATCTTCAACGGAAACCATCTTCAACGGCTTGCCGTCGAAAGGATCGATGGGAACTGAGGTTATATAATCCGGCGCCAGATCATCCAACGATGCCGGATATCGCTCGGCCCTGGCGTGGTAAATCTGGGCCGCCAGCGCCGTCTTCGCCAGATAATATCGGGCTTCGGTGACGAAATTCCTTTTAACATAAACCTTATAATCCATCATACCTTGAAGCGCCCCGCCTAACAGGGATGGCTTTTTACCAGACATTCCTTTAAATTCAACTGTAAAATCATCGGCGTATTGCCCAAACATGCCTTCGAATAACTTATCAAGCCCTTTCAGGAATTCAGGCGGGGACTTTTCCGCAAGCCGCAAAACTCTCCTGTGAAAAATGTCGTCAAAATCAATGTCATACTCCAGACCGAAAATCACATAGAGTTTCAGCGCCAGCCTTTCGGCGATGTTTGGCCCATTATCACGGCTCCAGATCCTCTCCGGGTCTCTCACAGGCTCACCCCTGCTCTCCTTGACGATGTTATATAAAAACTCCAGATCGAAAGCTATCTCGGCCAAGCTGGCCCGTCTCCAGACGAATTCCCCAGCCAATCCTGTTTTAATATACTTCCCATCGATGACCTGATACCTGACAGGCGCAGCCCCCTTGGCGAAGATTAAAGACGGATTCTCTTCAATAATCTTTTGCACAGCGCCGCTTCCGATATCAGTTATCCACACACCAAGCAATGTGGAGACCAATGATGGAGGGGAGGCGGCAGTATGACCGCCAAGGTTATAAACCAATTCCACATTATCAACCGCCTCCATAATCAGTTTCTCCCGCGCCAGAAGCCTCGCCTCCAGCGCCAGGGCCGCCGCCATCTCTTTTTTATCCACGTACCTGGGCATTGCGGATTCCCAGCCGGGCCATCCTGGGTCGAGGGCTGGATTGTCTGCGTATGAGTATCCAGCCATTGCGGCGCCTTTTTTGACCAGGTCAAGATAATCCTTCCTCTCCCCTATATACGCCCGCGCTTTCGCCCAGGCTTCATCGTCCTCCTTGTCCAGAAGTTTCAACATTTCCACAAACTCACCGTCATTTGCGGCTTGCCCCTCCCCAGCAATATCCCAGGCCTTGTCATAATAAGTGGCGGCGTTTTCCTCCTCCAGCGGGCGCGGAGGAAGTATGCGAATCATCGTGTCGGCGGCCATGCTTTTTATCATGGCGAACCTGGGAAGGCTGAACTGATATGACACCTCAACGGTGACCCAGATCATTACCATCATGACCGCGCACGCCCCGGCAAGAAGAGAGATGGGCCATCTGGCCGCCGCCATGCTGCCCACCAGACTTTTTTTGCCACCAGCTGCGAAGATAAAAGCGCCACCCGCGGCCAAAAATATGGTCATGGAGAAGAAGAAAGGATAAAGCCATCCAGGCTCAAGATCTAAAAGTCCCCCAATATCCATAACCCTGGCCATGAACGCCGCCCAGGCCGCCGACGCCACGAGCAACACCACCCAGGCTCCCGAAACCACATCCCGGAAAAACTGGCTTGACATCCGGCCAAGGGTGGCGCGGACCATGGCCGTCAGCAGCAAGGCCAGTCCAGCCATCTGAGCCCATAACAGAATCGCTGTCATATCCATCCTTTTCCCAAGGTATTATTATATCGTTATGGGGCTTAGCTTGTCTGTCAGGACAGAAGCCCCATATTCCACCAAATCAGGAGGATCTCATCACCTGATGGCCTGAACCGCCCCGAGGCTGTATAATGTTCCAATTAACTAAAGGATGGAAAATGAACAATCTGACGGCTGGCATTCTGGTGGGCGGAGGCCCCGCGCCCGGCATCAACGGCGTAATACGAGCGGCCACCATTAAACTTAGAAACCATGGGGCCAAAATCATCGGCATATACGATGGCTTTTCACACCTGATGAAAGGGGACATATCCCACGTCAGAGATCTTCAAATTGACGATGTCTCCGTCATCCATTTTGATGGTGGTTCCATCCTGCGCACCAGCCGAGCAAATCCCACCAAGAAAAAGGATGATCTGGAGCTTGTGGTGGAGGGATTGCAAAAGCTGGGCATAAACTGCCTTATCACTATAGGAGGAGACGACACCTGCTTTTCGGCTCACAAAATCGCCAAGCAGGCGGAAGGGCGGATCCAGGTGATCCATGTCCCAAAGACCATAGACAACGATATCAACCTCCCCCACGGCATCCGCACTTTCGGCTTCGCCTCGGCCCGCAGTTTCGGCGTAAAGATCGTAAAGAGTGTGATGAACGACGCTAAAAGCACCGGCCGCTGGTACTTTGTAATCGCCATGGGGCGCAAGGCGGGCCACCTGGCCCTGGGGATCGGCAGCCCCGCCGGCGCCACCCTCACCGTCATCCCGGAGGAGCACCTCGAGGAGAAGATGGATATATCCTGGCTGGTGGATACCCTGGTTGGCGCCATCATCAAAAGGATCTCCGTGGGGCGTGACTATGGCGTGGCGGTGCTGGCCGAGGGCCTGGCCGAAAAGCTGGACGCCGCTCAACTGGCCGCCATGGGCCAGCTGGAATACGACGAACATGGGCATCCGCGCCTTTCCGAGATAGATTTTGGAAGGGTAATAAAAAACCGGGCGCGCCAGGAGCTGGAGAAGCTGGGGATCAAGATGACGATTGTGGACAAGGACATAGGCTACGAACTGCGCTGCGCAGACCCTACCCCCTTCGAAATGGAATACGTAAAGGAACTCGGCTTCTCAGCGGCCAAGCACGCGCTGATGGGCGGCTCGGGCGACATGGTCTCCATTCAGGACGGCGCCTTTGTCCCCATCCCCTTCTACGCCATCATGGATCCGGCCACGGGCCGCACAAAGGTGCGCATGATGGACATCCATTCGGAAGCCTATGAAATGGCCCTTGAATATATGATCCGTCTGAAGAAGGAGGACTTTGACAATGAGGACTCGGTGAAAAAACTGGCGGCCTGCACAACCCTGGATCCGGAGCAGTTCCGCCAGAGGTTCGAGAAAGTGGCGGTGAAGTTTGAGGGTTCTTCCGTGGTTATCCCCTACCAGCAGCCGAACGCCTAGATGTCATACGATCATACGCCAGAGGAGGTATCGGGCCAACCTCCGGAAGATGAAAAGCGCGTCATCCGGGTGGGCGCCTCCGGCTTTTCTTACGACGACTGGATAGGGCCTGTCTATCCCCAGGGTACCAAGCGCGCAGACATGCTCTCCTATTACGCCAACGAGCTGAAGTTCGACCTGGTGGAGCTCAATTATACCTATTACACCATGCCTGCGCAAAAGGGCGTTGAAGGGATGCTCTCCCGGGTGGAGCCGGACTTTACCTTCATCGCCAAGGCCCACCAATCGCTGACCCACAAGATCCGCGACGAATCCGGCGGGTATATCCGAGATGAGACCGCCGTGGCGACTTTCAAGGAGGGGCTGGCCCCCATGATCGACGGCGGGCGGCTGGCCTGTGTGCTGGCTCAGTTCCCCATGAAGTTCGGGCGGGGGACACCGGGGAAGGAGCATATAGCCTGGTTGGCCGAGCGTCTGGCGCCGACGCGATTGGTGGTGGAATTCCGCAACAAGGCATGGATCGCCCAGTCGGTGTTCGATTTTTTAAAAAATATCGGCGTCGGTTACTGCGTGGTGGACGAGCCGGACCTTCCCTCCCTCTCCCCTTTCATGCCGGTGGCCACCACGGATATCGCCTACTTCCGCTTCCACGGGCGTAATAAAAAATGGTTCGGTGTCTCCGCCGCCCAAAGACATAACTATGAGTACTCCGACCCGGAGCTGCGCCAGTTCATCACACCGATAAACAAGGTAGCCAGGCAGACAAGGACCACTTTGATCCTCTTTAATAATCACTTTGGGGGCCAGGCCGTGCGCAACGCCATGGCCATGAGAGAGCTGCTGGGTCTTGCAGGGCAAAAGGCTGTCGGCTGAGAGGGCGTTGCTTTCGGGCAATGCGGGAGTATAATCAAAATCCATGACCGAAGAAATCCAGACAGAAACCGGGGAGCAGCCCTCCGGCCCCATAAGCGCGGGGGTGGAGAGCGGAAACACCCATGCTCGAAAGAGGGTGTTGCGCAAGGTGGACCCGGAGGAGCGCCTGCCAATCACCGCGCACCTGGAGGAACTGCGCTGGAGAATCATTTACAGCGCCATTACTATCATGGTCATCTTCATTCCCATGTACGCCGTATCCGAGGAGCTGCTCATATTCCTGCGGCGCCCTCTGCCGCCGGAGGAGAAACTGTTTTTCAGCTCCCTTCCGGGAGCTTTCTTTATCTACCTGAAGATATCGTTTTACAGCGCGGTAATCATCTCGGCCCCGATAATCATATACCACGTCTGGGAGTTTATCGCACCGGGCCTTTTGCAGGTGGAGCGAAAGTATACAAAACTTTTCGTCCTCTTCGGCACTCTCTCCTTCGCCGCCGGGGCCGCCTTCTGCTACTTTGTGGCGATGCCGGTGGCGATCCCGTTTCTCATTGGATTCGGTGGAGACACCTTACAGCCCTGGTTGACCGGGCAGGAGTATATCTCCTTTTTCTTTATGATAATCATTGGTTTTGGGGTGGCTTTCGAGCTGCCCCTGGTCCTCATCTTCCTGATGGCCACCCGGATAACCAACTACAGGGCGCTGGCCCGCCACCGGGGATATGCGCTGATCGGCTCGGTGACTGCAGGAGCGGTTCTCACTCCCACCCAGGACCCGTTCAATATGATGGTGCTGGCTGTTCCCTTATACCTTTTCTTCGAGATGAGCCTGCTGGTAGGCTGGATTTTTTTCAAACCCCCGCCTGAGGCGCCCCAGGAGCATGTGAATGAACCAGCCGAAGGATAAATTAATCGCGGCCCTGGACGTGGACTCCCAGGAAGAGGCGATGGCCGCGGTAGGGCGGATGGATGGCGCCCTCGCCTGGGTGAAGGTGGGCGCCAGGCTCTTCTCCTCCACCGGGCCGTCCATGGTGACGTTGCTCAAGCAGCAAGGGCTGAAGGTGTTCCTGGATTTAAAGTTCCACGATATCCCGGCCACCGTGGCTTCCGCCTGCAAAAACGCAGTGGCCACCGGAGCGGACATGATCAACGTCCACGCCTTGGGAGGCCGCGCCATGATGGCTGAAGCCGCCGCCGCCGCCCGGAATGGAGCAAAGACCGCCGGATTGCCTCCCCCCATCGTCATCGCCGTCACCGTACTCACCAGCATGGGGCCGGAGGACTTGATCCAAATGGGTATCACCGGGACTCCAGAGGAACTGGCCCTGCACCTGGCCCGCGAGGCGAAGGCCGCCGGGCTCGACGGTGTGGTGGCCTCCGCTCATGAAGTGACCGCCATAAAGAGTGCCAATGGCGCCGATTTCCTGGTGGTGACTCCCGGCATCCGCCCCGCTTGGGCCTGCGCCGATGACCAAAAAAGGATCATGACCCCCGTCCAGGCTCTGAGGCTGGGGGCGGACTTTCTGGTGGTGGGCCGCCCTATATTCGGCGCAGCGGACCCGAAAGCCGCGGCCCTGCTAACAATGAAGGAGATGGCGGAAGAGTAACGGCGATCATTCCCCATGGGCCTGAGTCCTCCATTGAGATAAAATAGAGATATGATACGACTTGAAAATATATCCAAAGCGCACGGCGGGACCCCTGTATTCTCTGATCTGTCGCTGCATATCCGGCCTGGCCGCCGTGTGGGCCTGGTGGGGGACAATGGCGCGGGGAAAACCACCCTGCTAAATATCCTGGCAGGTGACCTGGCGGCGGACGATGGGCGGCGGATTGTCTCCCCTGGTGTGCGCATCGGCATCCTACGCCAGGAAACCGGCGGAGGGGATGATGTCCCCTTGCTGGAAAACGTCATCGCCGGGGCGGATCATCTGGTCGCCATGCAGGATGAGATGACCAGCATAACTGATCGTCTGCATGAAGCGGAGAGCAGGAGGGACATTAAAACCGTTGAGCGGCTGGCCCACGATCTGGCCGAAGCCCAGGAACGGTTTCACGATGCGGGCGGGTATGCCATTGAGGGGCAGGCCCGCGCGATTCTGGCGGGGCTCGGATTTACTCCGGACCAGTTCGAGCGCCCCACAGGCGCCTTTTCCGGCGGCTGGCGGATGAGAATGAGCCTGGCCAGGCTGCTCCTGTCCCATCCGGGGCTTCTGCTGCTCGACGAACCGACCAACCATCTTGATCTGGAATCCTCCATCTGGCTGGAGAGTTTTCTCACAAGCTACGATGGCTCGCTGCTGATAATCAGCCATGACAGGTTTTTCCTGAATCGAATGGTGGACTCCATCGCCGAAATTGAGTTTGGCAAGCTGACCCTATACCCCTTTCCCTACGATAAATATGTGGAGGAGAAACAGATAAGGCGGGAGCATCTGCAGTCCGCCGCCAATCGCCAGCAAAAAGAGATCGCCCATCAGGAACGGTTCATAGAAAGGTTCCGGGCCAAGAATACAAAAGCTACACTTGTCAAAAGCCGGGAGAAGGCGCTCAGCAAGATCGAGCTAATCGAGACCGTGAAGCAGACCCGGGGCATCGGATTTAAATTCGTGGAGACAGGGCGCATCGGCCACACTCCGGTGGAGGTTATAAAGGCCACTGTGGCCTATGGCGATAACGTGGTGTATCGCGACCTGGATTTCTCCATCAGAAGAGGGGACCGGATAGCCCTGGTGGGGCCCAACGGCGCGGGTAAATCAACCCTCATCAAGCTTCTCTCCGGCCTCTTGTCGCCGAAAAGCGGCATGTTGAAAATCTCCGAAAGTGTGTCTATGCGCCATTTTGCCCAGCATCAGGTCGAGGCGCTGAATCCGGAGAACACCGTCCTGGACGAACTGATCTCCGGAATCCCTTTCGACGCCATCCCCAGAGCCCGAGGGATCCTGGGCGCCTTTCTATTCCGCAAGGACGAGGTGGAAAAACTGGTGAAGGTTCTCTCCGGCGGGGAGAAGAGCCGCCTGGCGCTGGCCAAGATCGCGCTTAATCCCACCAACCTTATGCTGCTGGACGAGCCGACAAACCACCTGGACTTGAAAAGCCGCCAAGCCCTGGAAAAGGCCCTGGCGGGGTATGGCGGATGTATCGTCCTCATCTCTCACGACCGCGCCTTCATAGACGCCGTGGCCAACAAGATAATCCATGTGGAGCATGGCCAGCTCACCGAGTTTCTGGGTGACTGGATGTATTACGAGCGCACGAAGGAGCAGAAGCTGGGAACCGCCGCCGCCATGCCCGATGCAGTTATCCAGCGGAGCGCTCCGCCGCCTGCCAAGGAGAGGAAATCGAAAAAGGAAGCCCGCCAGGAAGCGGCCAGGCAAAGAAACGAGCGGCGGGGAAACGCCGGCACGCTGAGAAAAGATCTCTCCACCGTGGAGGCGAGGATCGCGGCGGTGGAAGTCCGTAGCGGCGAGGTGGAGTTATTGCTGGCCGATCCGGATACTTACAAGGACCCGTCTGCGTCCGTGGAACTGGCTCGTGAACTGGCGGCTCTTAAAAACGAGAACGAAAAGTTGCTTCTGCGTTGGGAGTCGTTGTCGAGCCAGCTAGAGTCCATCGTTTCAGGTGGGTGACCATTACATGAGGCGCCTTCCCCCTCACACGGCGTCTATAAACTCCACTGCGGAGTAGCCCGCTTTTTCGATCGCGTCGGCCATCATCTCGTTTGTGACGCGAACCTCGTCGAAGCTCACCCGGGCCTGTTGCCCCTCCAGGTCCACTTTCGCCGTCTCCACTCCATCGATCTTTGCTAGCGCCTGCGATAGCCAGTTGACGCAGTGCCCGCAGCTCATACCCTCAATGCGAATCACCCGCGTTGTCATCCGCCCTTCGCGAATCCGGAGACGGAGCGCACCAGGTCCGACAGCGACACTATCCCCACCAGCTTTCCCCCCTCCGTGACGATCAGCTTGGAGACTCCCAGTTTGACCATCATCGCGGCGGCGTAGCGGATATCCCATTCCGGCTCGGCGGAGTATGCTGGGCGGCTCATCACGTCGAAGACGTTGAGCATGGATATCTGCTCATCCTCGGCCAGCACCTTGCGGGCGATATCCGTGAAGGTGACGATGGCGTATGGATCGTGATCGTGCCTGGGGGGCGCCACGGCGGATTTCACCTTGCGCGCCAGCATCAGCTCCAGGGCCTCCATCAATGTGGCGGAACCTTCGATGGTCACCACATCGGTGATCATCATGTCCTTTACTCTTGTAACCAAACCTTCCTCCCTTGCTTTCCTGAGCCTGTATTCTATCAGGCTCAGGAACGGTTATAAATACTCCTCGGCTTCCTTTTTCAGCGTGGTCAGCTGGCTCTCCAGCCCCACCACAGACTCAATGGGCATCGAGAATGATATCCCGTTGCCTGGGTGTCGCATCTCCCCCGCGTCGTATATGGCTTTCATAATCTTCTGGCATGTCCTTTTTTCCACCAGGGTGATGAACGCCTCCTGGGGCTTGTCCAGGGTTAGCCCAAAGAATGTCTTCGCCTCATTGCTACCAGTGCCCCGCACGTGGATGATGGTGGCGCCGGTGGCGCCGGCAGCTTTCGCCGCGTCCACCACCTCCTCGGTTTTGTCCGCCGGGCAGATAGTGAATACCAGGTTGAATTTCATTTTCTATCTCCTCTCTTTCTATACATGATTATTGTTTTCATCGATACGGCGTAGCCTAGCACCGTGATCATGGGAAACACGGAGGCAAACGCGATCAGCCCGAATCCATCCACTAGCGGATCTCTGCCGGGAGTGTTGGCGGCCAAGCCAAGCCCCAGGGCGGCCACCAGCGGCACGGTGATGGTGGATGTGGTCACTCCGCCAGAGTCGTAGGCCAGGGGAACGATTTCCCTTGGCGCGAACCAGGTGAGAGTCAACGCCACGGCGTACCCGGCCATGATATAAACCCACAAAGGGGCGCCGGTGGATATGCGATGCACCCCCACCGATAGCCCTACAGCCACCCCCAGGGCCACGGCGTTGCGCAACCGGAAGCTTTTCAGTCCGCCGGATGAAACCTCCTCCGCCTTCTGTGTCACGGCCAAAAGCGCCGGTTCCGCCATGGTGGTGGCATAGCCGATGCAAAAGGCGAAGAGAATGGTCCATCCTTTGTGATCCGGGTGGGAGAACTTTTCCGCCATCGCCTCCCCTATGGGGAATATTCCAATATCCAGGCCAATCATGAAAAGGTAGAGCCCCGCCACCAGAGCCAGGAAACCACCCGCTATCCGCCGGGCGTTGGGCAGACGGGCGCGCAGCACGGCGAACTGGAAAAAAAGCGCCACCAACAGCACCGGCGCCACATCCCGAAACACCGACAGCATATCCTTTATAATCACGCCATGTTCAGCCATTACATCACCACAATTCCGTAAATCATGACGGTTACCATGGGAGTCATCGCCGCAAAGGCAACCAACCCGAATCCATCGATCAAAGGATTACGGCCGGAGATGGAGCTCGCCAGCCCTACACCCAGGGCCGTGACCAGAGGCACGGTCACCGTTGATGTGGTCACCCCCCCGATATCATAGGCAAGACCGATTATCCTGGTTGGCGCCATCGAGGTCAACGCCATCACCACCACGTATCCGCCTATGAAGTAGTAATGAATCGGATGACCCAGGATTATCCGGATGCAGCCAAGAGCAATCCCTATCGCCACTCCTCCGGCCACGGTGTTTCGCAGTGTAAACGCCTGCAAGCCCCCCCCGGTTATCTTCTCCGCTTTTTCCGCCACCACAATAAGGGCCGGCTCCGCCATGGTGGCCGTATATCCTATGGCCACCGCGAATGCCAGCAGCAGCTTTATATCCCCCTTTTTAGCGAAGGAGTATGCCAGAGACTCTCCCAGCGGGAAAAGCGCCATTTCCAGCCCGCGCATGAAGAGGAAGAGGCCGGTAATGACCAGGGCTATTCCCGCCAACATCCTGGGTGTGTTGGGAAAACTCTCCCCGATGACCACGAACTGGAAGAAGAAGATGACGGCGAGCAGCGGGGTCACGTCCATGACGGAGCGGAAGAATAGCTGGAAGAAATATTTCATATTTTCCCTGGCGCATCTTATCGGTTAATCCCTGGGTCTCCTGATGGCGAACCCTTCTGCAGCGGGCAATTGAAATGTTGGTCGGGGCGAGAGGATTCGAACCTCCGGCCCTCTGCTCCCAAAGCAGATGCGCTACCAGGCTGCGCTACGCCCCGACGATAATCAACCAACCCCACACTCTACACTTAACTAAGGTCAGATATCAACTTTATCTTTGAAAGATATTGGCGCGGGATTCGCGCGCGCCTACTTGCGCAAGAAACCTCGGTAGAGATCGTCCCTGGAGATAGACAGAGCCACTGGCCGACCATGAGGGCATGTGTATGGCAGACGACATTGGTCCAGCCTCCGGACCAGTGATTCCATCTCCCTGACATCCAGCCTCTCCCCCGCCATCACCGAAGCCCGGCACGCCATGGAGCTTATCACCGGCTCCAGCATCTCGTCGAACCCAGACCTCTCTTCCATCCCGGACGCCTTCTCCAGCGCGTCGAGAATCACCGCCGCATGGTCCGCTCCGGCGATGAGCCTGGGGACGGCCCTGATGTTGAAATCATTGGAGCCGAACTCCTCCAGCGAGAAACCCAGCTTCTCCAGCCATCCCATGATCCGGCGCAAAAGATCCGCCCGGGGCGCCGTAAGTTCCAATGGCAGTGGAAATAGAAGCTCCTGACTGTCCACCTTTCCCTCACGATACCTGACGCAAAGGGCCTCATAGTTGATCCTCTCGTGGGCGGTGTGCTGATCCACCAGGAATAGCCGCTCCCCAGCCTCCAGCAATATGAATGTCCTGAACACCTGCCCCACCACCCGCGCGTTCTCAGGGATATCCAGCCCAGCCTCCAATGGCCGGGCCTCCTTCGCTATATCCTCGGGGGTGGAATGGCCCGCTTCCGCTCTGCCCGGAATAACAAAAGGAACGCCTCCGTCCACGGCGCCCGCGCCAGAGTATGGAGCGCCCGGATATGGAGCCAATGGCGCCACGGTCTCCCGAAGATCCATGCGGCGCGGCGGAACATATGGCCCCGCCGAAGGAGCGAAGAAAGCCGCCGAATGGACAGACGGATTCCCGGAGGTTGTGGATCTCTCCTCCAGGGCCAGCGAAAGACCACCCCGGACCAGGTTGATCACGGCGCTGTTATCTGTGAACCGGGCTTCCGATTTGGTGGGGCTCACGTTCACATCCACACCCTCCGGGGGAACTTCAATATACAAAAAGAGATAGGGATGAATCCCCCTGGGCAGCAGGGAACGGTACGCCTCGTTGACGGCGTAAATGATAATCTTGTCGCGCATATATCGGCCGTTCACATAGACATATTGCATGTCCCGGGCGGCCCTTCCACCACCTGGGCGGGATATGAAACCTGTCACTTTCATGCCGTCAAAAGAGTGATCCACCCGAATCAGCGGCGCCATGGCCTTCTCCCCGAACAGGGCGCTTATCCTCCCGGCCAGCCCATCCACCCCCGACGCCGCCGAGGGCACATCGAATATCCGCTTGCCGTCGCGGGTGAAGGTGAATCCCACCGCGGGCGCCCCCAGCGCCTGGCGCAATACCGACTCGTGGCAGTGACCAGCCTCCACGCTTTCACTTTTTAGAAATTTGCGGCGGGCCGGCACGTTATAGAAGAGGGAGTTGACTGTGATGGAAGTTCCCAACACCGGGGCGCAATCGCGAATCTGCTGCAGCTTCCCCCCTTCCAGAGCGATCTCCGTTCCCGCCTCGGCTCCTGCCGGGCTGGTGGCCAGGATCATGCGGCACACGGAGGCGATGGAAGGGATCGCCTCCCCGCGAAAGCCCATGGTGGCGATAGCGGCCAGGTCTTCATGACCGCGGATCTTGCTGGTGGCGTGCCTCTCCAGGCAGAGGAGGGAGTCGTCCCGGTTCATGCCGACTCCGTCGTCTATCACACCGATGGTGGATTTCCCCCCATTGCGGATGGAGACGCGAATATGGGAGGCTCCGGCGTCCACCGAGTTTTCGATCAGCTCCTTGATGATGGAGGCGGGCCGCTCCACCACTTCGCCGGCGGCGATCTGGTTAGCCACCTTCTCCGGAAGGACTCTGATCCTCCCCGGTGTGGTCTCTGCGTAGACGGTTTCCATTATCTTACCTGGGTTGGCTATCATTGTACGGGGGGAAAATGGGATGAGTCAATAGGGGGGAGGAAGGAGTGAATTGCGAAAGGCTGCCGCAAGGTTCTCCGCTGGCTCAATACTCACCACACCCCGGGGATCAGTCGGCTCCTCACCCTTTCTGTGTATTCCTTGTACTCCTCCAGTTCATCCACCAGTGTCCTCTCCTCCAGCGATGTACGGACAACCAATAGCGCAGCGGTGATGACCGCTGGGATAAGCGCCCAGTATGAGCCGAGAGCCATCGGTGTTGCCAGGTTGAACAATATCGCCCCGGCGTAGCCGGGGTGCCGCACGTATGAGTATGGCCCTCTATCCACCACCTTATGTCCTCGATCAGTCTGGATGCGCACCACGGTGGAAAAGAACCGGTTCTCCAACATGGCCCAGTGGACGAAAGCGAAGCTGACAAGATAGACACAAAACCCGGCGCCGCTGAGCCCCATCGGGACCGGCGGCGGCCAGTGATATCGCATCTCCACGGCGGAAGCCAGGAGCGTGGCAATCGGCCCCACTCCCGCCACCAGTGGGACCAGAACCCTGTCCCATGGCTTGATCTTCTCCTTGCCGAAGCCTTGCATCCGCTCAATGATCAGATCAGGGGCTCTCCTGACAAGGCTGCGTGTATGCGCTAGCATCAATACCATTACGAATGCCATATAGACCCAGGCGTTGGCCCAGTCCAGTCTTCCGGAGGCTCCGAGTAGAATGACAAGGAGGAAAATGAAGTATGCCGAAATCCGCAAGTATATGTTTCGCATGACTCCTGCCGGCAGACCTGGTTTCTCCTCCACCAGGGCGCATCCCCCGGTTTCGGCCATGGCAAGCTCCTCTTCGGTCAGTTCCTCCGGCGCCTGGTCCGGTTGCGGCTTGAGGGCGGTGAACATGGCGCCTTTTGTGATGGGGGAGCTGTTATAAACGGGTTGATCCTCCTGGGCTCCGGCCACAAAGCCCGCCGCCTTGATCATTGCCAGGAAAACCTTTCCCGGTATGGCGCCACCTTGTCAACGGCCCCAGTGGGCCGTCATGGTGTCCACATCGCGGGGGGATTCATCGCTCAGGATCTGATCGGCTATGGCAAGCCTCCCCCCAGGCCGGAGCACGCGCCACGCCTCGGCCAGCGCCTTTTGCTTGTCCGGGACCAGGTTGAACACTCCATTGGAGATAACGGTGTCGAAACACTGGTCCGGGAAGGGGAGCGATTCCGCGGAGGCGCGAGAGAAGCTCACGTTGGTGGCGCCGGATTTCCTTGCGTTGGCGGCTGCGAGGGCTATCATCTCTGGTGTCATGTCCACTCCGGCAGAGGCGCCCTCCGGCCCGGCCAGCCTTGCGGCCAGGATGGTATCCACTCCGGCGCCGCAGCCTATATCCAGGATCTTGCCGCCGAGGGGCACTGGAGCGGAGGCGAACAGGTGGCTGACACCGCAGTAGGTGGCGGCCACATCGCCGGGCAGGGCGCTGGTGAGGGCTTTATCATAGCCCAGCCCATCCATGCCATCTTTGCCAGTTGGATAGCGAAACAGCTTTCTCCATGCCCCCCCGGCCACTTTTGCGTAGCGGGAGAGGACGCTGCGGTTTATTTTGCCGATGTCTTGTGGAGTGAATTGAGTTCTGACCATGATTGTCCTTTATCGCCTCAGGGTATTGTCGCGCCAAAAAACCGGAATGTAAAGCCTGAGGCAACGCTGAAACAGCCCCTCTGGAGCCAGTTTGCCGGATCTTGAGTTCCCTGGGGATATCACCACTCCCGCCTTCTTGTGAATGCTCCACCATGCATTGTCAATATTCACAACGCGCCTTACCCTTCTGGCGTCGGTGGCCGGTTAGCTACAAAAGCTTTCCCACCCTGTCGAAGCGGACTCCCAGCCCATTGCCGTTCCAGGACCAGTGAATGATGAACGCCTTGCCGTGAATGGAGCCTATATCCAGAACGCCCCATGCCCTTGAGTCCTGGCTATTGTTACGGTTATCCCCCATCATGAACAGCTTCCCTTCCGGCACCTTGATCGCCTCGAATCCAGGCAGGCTCCCACGGCCATGCGGCCTTTCGTATATTGCGTACGGCTCCTCTATGGCTTTGCCGTTGATGTATATGGTGTCGCCTCTCATGGATATGGTCTCCCCAGGCAGACCGATCACCCTTTTCACGAAATCCTTGTCGGGCTCATGCGGAGGGCGGAATACGATGATATCGCCGCGCTCCGGCGGCCACAGAAGATACACCATCTTGTTCACCAGCAGGTGATCCCCCACCATAAGAGTCTGAACCATCGATTCCGAGGGGATCTTGAAGGGCTGGAACATGAATGTGCGGATGAAAAGGGCCAGCGCCAGGGCGATAGCCGCCGCCTTTGCCAGCTCCGCAACTCCGGATGCGGCGTGCTCTTCCTCCTGGGTCTCCTTGATCGCCACAGAGCCCTTTGCCGCCACGGCGACCTTCATGTCTCTATTTTCCATCTTCCTCAATCACACGCTATCGGATTTTAGCATGGCTAAAAACGCTTCCTGGGGAATTTCCACTCTACCCACGTTTTTCATCCGTTTCTTGCCTTCCTTTTGTTTCTCCAGGAGCTTGCGCTTTCGCGTGATATCGCCGCCATAACATTTGGCCAGCACGTTCTTGCGCATCGCCTTCACGTCGGCCCGGCTGACGATTTTTCCGCCGATGGCAGCCTGCACCGCCACGTCGAACATCTGCCGGGGGATCAGCTTGCGCATCTTCTCCGTCAGTTCCCGGCCAAACTGATGGGCCTTATCCTTGTGCACTATACAGGAGAGGGTATCCAGCGGCTCGCCATTCACCAGAAGATCCAGCTTCACAAGGTTCGCAGACCGATAGCCGTGATGCTCGTAATCCATGCTGGCGTAGCCCCGGGTCATGCTCTTGAGTTTGTCGAAAAAATCCATCACCACCTCGTTGAGCGGAGTCAGGAAGATGAACTTGACCCGCTTTGGCGATATGAACTCCATGCTCACCTGCTCCCCGCGTCGCTCCCGCAACAGCGCCATCACCGCGCCAATGAACTCGTCCGGACAGATGATCGTCAACTCCATGAACGGCTCCTCGATCATGCTTCGAAGGTTTGACTCCGGCAGCTTGGACGGATTGTCCACAATCATAACATCGCCGTTGTTCATGGTGACCCGATACGCCACGGAAGGCGCCGTGGAGATTAGCTCCAGGTTGAATTCCCGCTCCAGCCGCTCCCGGATGATACCCATATGCAGCAATCCCAAAAAGCCGCAGCGGAACCCGAATCCCAGCGCCATGGAGGTCTCCGGCTGATACGCGAAGGATGAATCATTGAGCCTCAGCTTGGCCAACGCGTCGCGCAGCCTTTCGTAGTCGTCGCTATCCACCGGGTACATGCCGGAGAACACCATAGGCTTGGCCTCGTCAAAACCGGGCAACGGCTCCTTGGCGCCACCTTTGGCCAGAGTGATGGTATCCCCCACCTTGGCGTCGGCGACTGTCCTGATGGCTGCGGTGATGTAACCCACCTCGCCGGCCTGAAGGTTTTTTACGTTGACAGCCTTTGGAGTGAACACCCCGGTCTTGTCGATCTCGTATTGGGCGCCGGTGGCCATGAACCTGATAGTGTCCTTCGGTTTCAACTCACCTTCCACCATCCGGGCCAGAATCACCACTCCCTGGTAGGTGTCGTACCAGGAGTCGAGCAGCAGCGCCTTGGGTGGAGTATTCAACAATCTTTGGGGCGGCGGGATCCGCTCCACCACAGCCTCCAGCACGGCTTCCATATTCAGACCGCTCTTGGCGGAGACCGCGATTATCTCCTCGGCGGGAAGGCCGATCACCTCTTCGATCTGCTTTGTCACCGCTTCCACATCGGCGGCGGGGAGATCCACCTTGTTGATCACCGGAATCATGACCAGATCGTTTTCCAGGGCCAAATTCACGTTGGCCAGGGTCTGCGCCTCGATCCCCTGGGTGGCGTCCACCACCAATATCGCCCCCTCACAGGCGGCCAGCGACCGGGAGACCTCGTAGGTGAAATCCACATGGCCGGGGGTGTCTATAAGATTGAGCACATACTTTTTCCCATCCTTGGCCGTGTAGTTGAGCCGGGCGGTCTGCGCCTTGATAGTGATCCCGCGTTCCCGCTCGATATCCATGGAGTCGAGGGTCTGCTGTTTCATATCCCGGTCGCTGACGGCGCCGGTGAGCTGGAGCAGCCTATCGGCCAAGGTCGATTTCCCATGGTCGATGTGGGCTATGATGGAAAAATTTCGTATATCCATGACTTCAATAATCTAAAACCTACTATGCTAACATTTCTGGCAGAGTTTTGGGAAATCATTCACAGCGTATACTTGTGCCCCAGTGATGTAAAATGGGGGTGCGCGTCGATCCTGGGGATTCGGTAACGGCCCTGGACCACTCCCAGGGATCTGCGCAGGGGCGGATATCTTTGAAGCTAGGGGGAGAGCCATATGAAAGCTTTGATAGTGTTCGATGGAGGCAACGCGCCGGGATACTCCGCTGTGGCCACGTCGCTGACCGAGGAAGGGGACAAACGCGGCTATGAGGTGTGGGCCGCTTTCGAGGGATTCCGCTCCCTCACCGGCGACCATCGGGACCATACGCGCCTGGTCCGCCTCTTAATGAGCCGACGCCAGGCATGGAAGCTGGCTTCCGAACAGCCCCACCCCATCCACGCCATGTATCGCGCCATAGACCACCCCGGCTCCGAGTTCCGCTCCGAGCGCTACCCGGAATTCATTCAGCCTGGGAAACAGGCGGCGGCCGTCCAATTCATGCGGGAGAACGGATTCACACACCTGGTGGGGGTGGGGGGCAACGGCACCATGATGGGGATCAGGGCGCTGGCCGGGCAGGCCCCGGAGATAAAGACCGGGTTTATCAACATATCGGTGGACAACGACATCCAGGGGGATATCGCCGTGGGGTACCTCACCGGCGCGGAGGAAGGCGCCAAGATCGCCCGGGGACTCTTCGACGACGCATACACCCACAAGCGGATATACATACTGGAGATGATGGGACGCTCCTCCGGCAAACACGC
>Ga0224496_10000040_pt1 | contig 98711 bp, 93 predicted proteins | sample SF_Jul11_sed_USG_2_FD_168127 | JGI IMG/M metagenome (GOLD analysis project Ga0224496, IMG submission 168127) | Sediment microbial communities from San Francisco Bay, California, United States - SF_Jul11_sed_USGS_8_1 | ecosystem: Environmental > Aquatic > Marine > Sediment | place: USA...
CCAGACGGCGGTGACCGCCAGCAGCAGGGCCAGCCCCAGGGTAATCCCCCGGTAGCGCAGGGCCAGCCCCAGCAGGGGATGGTGGACCGTTTGCAGCGCCCGGTTGATGGGGTTGGCCTCCTCCGCTGGAATCCGTCCGCGAATGAAATACCCCATCAGCAGCGGCACCACGGTGATGGACAGCACCGCCGCCGCCGCCATGGCCCAGGTTTTGGTGAACGCCAGCGGGGCGAACAGCCGTCCTTCCTGCGCCTGCAGGCTGAACACCGGCAAAAACGACACGGTGATGATCATCAGCGAATAGAACAGCGCCGGCCCCACCTCGCGGGAGGCGGCGGCGATGGCCCGCCACCGCTGGCGACCGCCGGCCAGCCCCCCCTCGGCTTCCGCATGCAGGTGCTTGTGGGCGTTTTCGATCAGCACGATGGCCCCGTCCACCATGGCCCCCAGGGTAATGGCGATGCCACCCAGGCTCATGATGTTGGCGTTGATGCCCTGATAGCGCATCACCAGAAACGCAGCCAGGATTCCCAACGGCAGGGTGACGATGGCCACCAGCGCCGAGCGGGCGTGGGCCAGGAACAGGATGCACACCAGCGACACCACCAGAAATTCTTCCAGCAGCTTGCCTTTCAGGTTGTCCACCGCCCGCTCGATCAGGTCGCCCCGGTCGTACACCGGCACGATTTCCACCCCCTCCGGCAACCCGGCGGACAGTTCGGCCAGTTTTTTGCGCACCAGCTTGATGGTGGCCAGGGCGTTTTCGCCGTAACGCATCACCACCACGCCGCCCACCACCTCGCCCTCGCCGTTCAGTTCCACCAGCCCCCGGCGCAGTTCCGGGCCGATGCCGATCTGGGCCACGTCCTGCAAGCGGATCGGCGTGCCGTTCGGATCCACCCCCACCGGGATCGTTTTCAGGTCGTCCACGGAGCGGATATACCCCAGTCCGCGCACCATGTATTCGGTTTCGCCCATCTCGATCAGGCGCCCGCCCACATCGTTGTTGGAGCGCATGATGGCGTTCTTCACCCTGGACAGCGGCACCTGATAGGCCTGCAGCGCGTTGGGGTTCACCTCCACCTGATACTGCTTCACGTAGCCACCCACCGAGGCCACCTCGGCCACGCCGGGAACGGTTTGCAGCGGATAGCGCAGGAACCAGTCCTGGATGGTGCGCAACTGGGCCAGGTCGTGCCGCCCGGAGCGGTCCACCAGGGCGTATTCATAGATCCAGCCGACCCCGGTGGCGTCCGGCCCCAGGGATGGATTGACCCCGTCCGGCAAGCGTCCGCGCACGTAGTTGAGCGCCTCCAGCACCCGCGAGCGGGCCCAGTACATGTCGGTGCCATCCTCGAAGATGATGTACACGAAGCTGAGCCCGAAGAACGAGTAGCCGCGCACCACCTTGGCATAGGGCACCGCCAGCATGGCGGTGGTCAGCGGATAGGTGACCTGGTCCTCCACCACCTGCGGTCCCTGACCGGGATAGCCGGTGAACACCACCACCTGCACGTCGGAGAGGTCGGGAATCGCGTCCAGCGGCGTGGTGCGCACCGCGATCACCCCGGCGAACACCAGCAGCACGGTGGCGATCAGAACCAGAAAGCGGTTCCGCAGGGACCAGTCGATGATCGGTGCAATCATGGCGTTCCCCTAGTGCCCCGCGTGGACATTGCCGGGCATGGCCTCACTGCCCATGTCGTGACCACTCATGTCGTGCCCGCTCATGTCCCCACTGTCCATGTCGTGCCCCGTCATTCCCGTCATTCCCGTCATTCCCGTCATTCCCGTCATTCCGGTTGCTCCGTCAACGGGGGTACTCGTGGCGTCCGGCTCCCGCCGCTCTCCCAGCATCTTGGCGGTGGCTTCGGACAATTTCGACTCCGAATCGATCAGGAACTGGGCGCTGGTCACCACCTCCTCCCCCTCGGCCACGCCGGAAAGCACCTGCACGCGTCCGTCGGAAACCACCCCCAGCACCACCTCGCGGGGCTCGAACTTGCCCGGCGCGCGCACCACGAACACCTGGTCGCGGGCGCCGGAACGGACCACCGCCTCGGACGGGATCACCAGCGCGTTCACCTGCCGGTCCGCATGAATGGTCACGTCGGCGAACAGGTCCGGCCGCAACAGGCCGTCCGGGTTGTCGAATTCCAGGCGCACTTTCACCGTGCGGGTGGCGGCATCGGCATAGGGGTACACGTAGCGGATCAGGCCGCCGAACACACGGCCGGGCACCCCTTTGAGACGCATTTCGGCGTGGTCCCCGGCGTTCACCCACGGCAGTTCCGAATCAAACACGTCCACATACACCCACACCTTGGACAGGTCGGCGATGGTGTACAATTCGGTTTTCGGGGTCACATACTGCCCCTCGCGGGCCCCCACGCTGACCACCACGCCGTTGAACGGCGAATGGATGTGCAGGTTCTTGCGCACCTTGCGGGTGGCTTCCAGTTCCACGATCTGGTGGTGCGGAACGTCCAGCATGTGCAGCCGCTCGCGGGACGACTCGAGCAGGTTTTCGGCCCCCTTGCGAATGTCCGGAAACGAACTGTCGGCCAGGGTTTCCGCGTTTTTCAGCGCCAGCAGGTACTCCTCCTGACTGGTCACCAGATCGGGGGAATAGATGGACAGCAGGATGTCGTTTGCGGACACGGTCTGCCCGGTGGCGTCCACCAGCAGCTTTTCGATCCACCCCTCGGTCTTGGGGTGCAGGCGGGTCAACCGCTCCTCGTTGTAGTCCACCCGGCCGGAGGTGCGGATCACCCGGGTCAGGGTGTCGCGCACCACCCGGGCGGTGCGCACGCCGATGTTCTGCACCGTCACCGAGTCGATGCTCACCGTGCCCGCCGGACCCTGCGCCCCGCCGCCATTTGCCCCTCCCCCATTCGCATAGACCGGAATGTAGTCCATGCCCATCTGGTCCTTGGCGGGCACCGGCGAGGTGACGGCGGGGTTCATCGGGTTCCGGTAGAAAAGCGGTTGTTGCACCGCATCCGGAGCCGTCTCCACCCGCTCACCGCCATCGTCCGGCGCCACCAGATAGCCCCCCAGACCGCCCAGCAGCAACGTTCCAAGCAGCACCAGCCACATTTTGTCTTTCATCACCCGCGTCCCCTTAATGCCCTTTGTGGGCTCCGCCGTCCACCGGCGTTTTTTCTCCGAATCCGGCACCTCTGGCGGGCCGCTCCGGTCCCGATTCCAACCCGCCTCCCACTGCCGCCTCCAGCCGCGCCCAGGCGATGCGCGCGGTGGTCAGGGCGTTCCAGTAGCGCACCTGATAGTCGTACAGGGTCACCTGGGAGCGCACCAGATTCAGAAAGTCCACCTTGTTCACCTGATACCCGGCCATCATCGAGGCCACCATCTGCGATGCCTGGGGGATGATCCCGGCTTGGAACAGTTCGGTCCGGCGGCGGGCCGCGTCATACTCGGTCACCAGCCGCGACACGTCGGCCTGAATGGTCAGTTGCAGTTGCTCCAGATCCAGCGCGGCGGCATTCCGCTCGTGCTCCCGCTGGGCCACCTGCCGATGCTGGCGGCTGTTGGGGCGCACGGGCAGATCGATGCCCACCATCACGCTGGCCAGATCGGATCGGGCCGCCCCTCCGGCGCCGCTGCCACCTCGCAGGCTGTAGCTGCCGGTCACCGAAAAGTCGGGGCGCGAGGCCTTGTGCGCCAGTACCAGCCGCTCGGAGGCGGCCTCAAACCGGTGCCGGGCGGCCACCAGCGCCGGACGCCGGGAGTCCGCCTGGGCCAGCAGACGCACCGGGGGCGGCGGCTGCACCAGCGACGTGTCCACCTGCTCCGGCAGATCGATGCGGATGCCGCCGGGACGGCCCATGAGGGCGTTCAGACGCGCCTGCGCCTGACCGCGCTCCCCCTCCAGCCCCAACTCCGTATCGATCAGTTTGGAAAGCTCCACCTCGGCCAGCAGCACATCCTGTTGCAGCCCCTTGCCCACCTTGTATTTTGTGCGCGCCACCTGCACGAACTGGCGCAGCAGTTCCTGGTTGCGGCGCACGATCTCCAGCGCGCGCACCGTCTGGAACAGACGCCACCAGGCCGTCTGCACCTCGGCGGTCAGGGTCAGGCGCGCCTCCTCGGCGTCGCGCAGGGCGGCCTCCGCATGGTGGCCCGCCTCGCGCCGTGCCAGAGCGCGCTTGCCGGGAAACGGCAGCCCCTGACGCACCCCCACCTGGAACTGAGTCATGGGCTCGTCGGTGAACGACAGGCTGTCCGGCGGAACGTTCAGCACCCCCAGGGTCAGGGTTGGATTCGGCAGCGCCCCCGCCTGGGCGGGCACCTCGGCCATGGCCAGCGCCGCCTCGGTGCGGGCGGCCAGCCCCGGGTTGTCCTCCAGGGCGGTTTCCACCGCCAGTTCCAGGGTGAACACGTGATCGGCCCGGGCCGGCGCCACCGAGGCACCCAGCATGCCCGCAAGCACCATCAGCATCCCCAGTAATTTTCCCGCGATGGGGTGGTTGGGAATTTTTCCCATGCCCCGCTCCTCCCGTAAACGGCACCGTGCGCAGACGGCGAACATCATCCCGCGGCGCGTTTTGTGGGGTCCACAATACGCCGGAAACAAACCGAACCCGAACCCTGCCGGTTTTTAGGCAGACGGCCGGGCGGAAGGGGGCATCAGATGAGGTAGATTTGCAGCCAGTCGCGGGAGGGACGCAGTGCCCCCTCCGGCGACGGATGCGGGATCGGCAACCGGGCAACCCCCGGCAACAACGGCAGCGGCAGGGCCACCGGCACGGCCGTGTGGAACTGGGAACGTTCGGCCATCAGCGGCGCATCATTGCCACAGGCGTCCGGCGCCTGGCTGAACACATGATCCGCCATCGCCATGGCCGGGGCATCCACCGGGGCGTGGGATACGTGTTCCTGCATCCCGTCCATCAGCCCCAGCGCGTGGGCCGGAAGGGTGGACAGGCAGCAATGCCCCAGCACCACCGCCAGAATCAGCAGCAGCCGGGAGGCAATGGGCGCAAGGCCGGTGGATGTGAATATCGTCTGCATGGCACGAATCCCCAAGATCTTCACACTACCTTTCGGTCCATCCGGAGTCAACCCCAACCCCCTGATTTCCGGTAGCCATGCAGCCAGCAGGCGGTGGTGCCGCCCACATTTTTTACCGTATGCGGGGCATGGGCGGGGATAAACGTTTCGTCCCCTGGCCCCAACCTGCGGGTGACGCCGCCGGAGGTCATCTCCAGTTCCCCCTCCAGCACCTGCACCCATTCATCCACATCGTGCACAAAATCCGCCCACACCTGCCCCGGCGGGTCCACCCACAGGTCGCAACTGTATCCCTGTTCGCGCCAACGGGCGGCGATTTCGGTTCGCAAATCCATGCCGCATGCTACCATCCCCCGCCATGGACACGACACCCGGCACCCTGTACGTGGTGGCCACCCCCATCGGCAACCTGGAGGACATCACCCTGCGCGCCCTGTCGGTGCTCAAGGAGGTGGACATCATCGCCGCCGAAGACACGCGGCATACCCAGAAGCTGCTCACCCGCCACCTGATTCACGGCCAGCTGACCAGCTACCACGACCACAACAAGGAGATGAAGTCGCCGGTGCTGATCGAGCGCCTGCAACAGGGGCAGAGCGTGGCGCTGGTGTCGGACGCGGGCACGCCGCTGATCGCCGACCCCGGCTATTTTCTGGTGTGCGCCGCGCGGGATGCGGGCCTGCCGGTGGTGCCCATCCCCGGCCCATCGGCCCCGGTGGCCGCCCTCTCGGTGGCGGGCATGCCCACCGACTGCTACACCTTTCTGGGCTATATGCCGCCCCGCTCCGGCGCCCGCCGCACCCGTCTGGAGGCGCTGGCGGAACACCCCTGTACCCTGGTCATGTTCGAGGCCCCCCACCGCATTCTGAAAACCCTGGCCGACATCGCCGCCACCCTGGGCGACGACCGGCAGATGGCCGCCCTGCGCGAAATGACCAAGCAGCACGAGGAGGTGGTGCGCGGCACCGTGGCCGAGGTCACCGCCCACTTTACCGGCCGCAAGGTACTGGGTGAGTTCACCCTGGTGGTCCAGGGCTGGACCCGCCAGCAACGCCAGCAGGCCCGCCGGGCGCAGAAGGAGCAAAAGGCCGGGCGCATGCGCAAGGGGACCGGCTCCGGGCACGGTGACGCCGCCTGACTTGCGCACCGTTTCAACCTGCGCTATAAATATTGTTAATGGATTAACAATATCCGGCACCTTCAGGTGCCGGCCGCTTGTCAGGGGAGCCATCATGACCGCGCCAACCGTCCGCTCCGTGGAGACCGTCGTCGACGCCCGCAAGGGCATGGAGGGAGCCGGGTTGCCCATCCGCCGCACCCTGGGCGCGGTCATCGAGATGGACCCGTTTCTGATGCTGGATCACTTCGGCCCGGTCACCTGGGGACCGGGACAGGCCTCCGGCGTGCCCGATCATCCCCACCGGGGCTTCGAAACCGTCACCTATATTCTCGACGGGCGCATGGAGCACCGGGACTCCATGGGCGGCGGCGCGGTATTAAATCCCGGCGACGTGCAGTGGATGACCGCGGGCAGCGGCATCGTCCACTCCGAAATGCCGGAAAAGGCGTTTTTGAAGCAGGGGGGCACCCTGCACGGCTTTCAGTTGTGGGTCAATCTGCCCGCCCGCCTGAAAATGACCGAACCGCGCTACCAGGACCTGACCGCCGAACAAACGCCGGTGGCGGAGGCCGACGGAGTTCTCGCCCGGGTGGTGGCGGGCAGCGCGCTGGGGGTGCGCGGAGCGGTGGCCACCCACACGGACATCACCTATATCCATTACACCCTTCAGCCGGGGGCCTCCACCCGGCTGGACATCCCCGCCGGGCATCACGCCGGGGCCTACGTGTTTGGCGGACGGGTCAAACTGGGAGCCCAGGGGGTGCTCACCGGAGAGGCCCAGTTCGCCCGTTTTGGCGACGGCGACCGCGTAGACCTCACGGTACCGGAGGATCAGTCCACTCCGGCCCAGGTACTGCTGCTGGCCGGTCGCCCCATCGGTGAGCCCATCGCCCGCTACGGGCCGTTTGTAATGAATACCTACGACGAAATCCGCCAGGCCATCCGCGACTACGATGCCGGGCGCATGGGCCGCATCGCCCCCGCGGTCGGGGCCGGATAGCCAGGCCACCCACTGTCCTCAAAAGAACTTACGCCCCCCTCGTCAAAAAAAGTTCTATCCAATCGGGCCAAACTGGCATACAATACTCAGAGTCTCACCCCGGTAACGGGTGAGCGCGTCTTCTAGCCTATACGGCATCCCCTTCAAAACGGGCTCCCTGGTTGGTGACGCTGGCGGCGGCAGGTTCATACCGAACCGGCCCGGCCGCACTTCCAGGAACCTTGCGCCCGCCCCCGCCACAGTGGCAGCCGCACACGCCTGAGTTTCTCAGGCACGGTTTCGCATCAGGAATAAACACACTGCAATCCGCCTGTGGCTGGCGGATAAGGACACTAGTATCTTGTCTTTTAAAGAACTTGGACTGAACGACCAACTGCTGCGCGCCCTGGAGGCCTGCGGCTTTGAAAACCCCACCGAAATCCAGAGCAAGGCGATTCCGCTGGCCCTGCAAGGCGGCGACGTGATGGGCTCCGCCCAGACCGGAACCGGAAAAACCGCCGCCTTTGTACTGCCCATGCTGCATCGCCTGCTGACCAACCCCGCCAAGCCGGGCCACGGCCCGCGGGGACTGGTGCTGGCACCCACCCGCGAGCTCGCCACCCAGGTGATGGAAGTGGTGCGCGACATGGGCAAGTTCGCCCGTATCCGCCAGGCCACCATCGTCGGCGGCGTGCCCTACGGCCCCCAGTTCCGCGCCCTGCGCGCCCCGCTGGACGTGCTGGTGGCCACCCCGGGCCGCCTGATCGACCACATCGAGCGCGGCTCGGTGGACTTCTCCCGCGTGGAGGTGCTGGTGCTCGACGAGGCCGACCGCATGCTCGACATGGGCTTCCAGAAGGCCGTTGAGCGCATCGCCAGCGAGGCCCCCAAAGACCGCCAGACCATGCTGTTTTCCGCCACCCTGGAAGGCGGCGTGCACGATGTGGCCCGGCGCCATCTGAACAACCCGCAGAAGGTGGAGCTCACCGCTTCCACCAAGCGGCACGAGCAGATCACCCAGTGGGCACATATGTCCCACGGCGCGCGTCACAAGCAGGCCATGCTCGAGCACCTGCTCATCGATGCCAACATCGACAAGGCGGTGGTATTCACCGCCACCAAGCACCGCGCCAAGACCCTGGCCGCCGATCTGGCCGAAATGGGCCACTCCAGCGCCGCGCTGCACGGCAACATGACCCAGGCCGCCCGCCTGCGTACTGTCGAGCAGCTCAAGCGCGGCAAGGTCAAGATTCTGGTGGCCACCGACGTGGCCGCCCGTGGTCTGGACGTGCAGGGCATCAGCCATGTGATCAACTACGAAATGCCGATGACCCCGGAGGATTACATCCACCGCATCGGCCGCACCGGACGCGCCGGTGCCTCCGGCACCGCCATCACCCTGGTAAGCGGCCCGGAGCGCACCATGATGAACAGCATTGAGCGCCTCACCGGACGCCGCCTCGAGCAGCGCAACCTGGATGCCGTGAAGCCCATCGACGGCGACCGGCACGACCCGCTTCCGGGCCGTGGCGGCCGTGGCGGTGGTGGCGGCGGACGCTCCCGCAACGCCTGGAGCGGCGGCGCCGGGGCCGGTGGCGGCAACCGTAGCGGGGCCGGCAACGGCAATGGCGCCGCCGGCGGCAAAAGCTGGGGCCGTTCCAGCGACTGGAAAGCGACGGGAACCGGCAACGGCGCCGGTGGTGCCAAGAAATTCTCCGCCCCGGGACGCCGCTTTGAAGGCGGCCCGGGCCGTTCCGACGAGGGCCGTGGCGGCCCCGGTGGCGGCAGCCGCCCGTTCGGACGCAAGCCCGGCAACAACGGCGGCGCAAAGCCCAACACCCGCCGCTCCTGGTAGGTCCGCACGGCGGACGCCGGTATCCGAAGGGGTAACCGGCACGGCGGACGGCGGTGCCTGAAACGGTAAACCAAAAAAAATCCCTCCGGCGCCTTCGGGTACCGGGGGGATTTTTGGTTGGCGAGGACAATTCCCTCCCCCTGCGCGGGGTTGCGCCGCGCAGCGGGCAACAATCACCCCCGTGCGCGGCCGGTCTGCCCCACGCGCACGCCCCATGAATCCAGCCTGAAGATTCAGCACCACCGTCAAGTCCGGCGTTTAATCGTCCGATACACCAATCTGGGCTTAAAAACCGCCATAAACAGGCGATTTTTTTGCCCGATGGTTTGTCTTTTTGGCCGTTCTCGGCTATAAACCCACTCACGGGCCGTGCCCGCAACCCTGCGCTGCACGGGCCCACAACTGAAACCAGCAAGGAGGCTGACCCATGACACGGAAGTTTCGTGCCACCCTTACCACCGCTTTGTCCCTCGCTCTGGGGCTTGCGGCCGCTCAGGGATTCGCTCCCGGCAACGCCCATGCGGACGGGCTGACCGAGGCTTTGACCGGCGGTCAGATGAATGCGGATATCCGCTACCGTTACGAAAACGTTGACGAGAGCACCAACCCCGACAAGGCGAATGCCTCTACTCTGCGCAGCCGTTTGGCCTACAAGACCGGCGACTACCAGGGACTGCGCCTGTTCGTCGAATTCCAGAACGTGATGCAGATCGACGGCGATCACTACGACGACGGCAACGGACGCGGCGGCACCTACCCGACCGTGGCCGACCCCGAGGGCAGCGAGGTCAACCAGGCCTACGTCTCCTACGAGCGCATGGAAAACCTGACCGTACGCGTGGGTAACCAGCGCATCAAGCTGGACAACGACCGCCACATCGGCAACGTGGGCTGGCGCCAGAACGAGCAGACCTATGAAGGCGCGCTGGTCAGCTACCGCCCCATGGAGGCCCTGACCGTCAACTACGCCCGCCTGTGGAACGTGAACACGGTCACTGGCGCCAACATTGATGCCACCGACAGCAACGTGCTGAACGTGAACTACTGGATGGAGGATATCGGCAGCGTCAGCGGCTACCTGTACCAGATCGATACCAACGGGGCGGGCATCGCCTCGTTCCAGACCATGGGTCTGCGCTTCGACGGGCGCATCCCGCTGAACGAGCAGTTGCAGGTTCTGGCCACCGCCGAGTACGCCACCCAGAGTGAATACATGAGTTCCGGCCGCGACGATGCCGGTTACATGGCCCTGGAAGCCGGGGCCGTCTACAACGGCTTCTTCGGCAAGCTGGGGTATGAGTCGATGGAGGAGGCGGACCTCACTGCCGTCAACCCGACCGGCTTCATCACCCCTCTGGCCACCAACCATGCCTTTAACGGCTGGGCGGATCAGGTGAGCGGCGGACTCAATGGCCTGACTGACACCTGGGCAGCCCTGGGTCACAACAGCGAGCGCATTCAGGCGATGCTCGTGTACCACACCTTTGGCGCCAACGCCTCCGGTGCCCAGGATCCGGGCTCCGAGTTGGACCTTCAGGTCAGCTATGAGGTGGGTGATACCTACACCGTGGCTGCCAAGTACGCCGCCTTCACCGACGACACGTTAGCGGCGAACGACGTCACCAAAATGTGGCTGATGGGCACCATGAAGTTCTAGCCCGACCGGACTAACACTCCACAACGCAACCCAGGCCGTCCGCGCCGGACCGTAAAGTCCGGCGCGGACATGGCCGATAGGGCGGACAGGGATGAACGGCGCGGAACGGACGCCCGCTGTTCGGGACGCGGACACACCAACCGCGTCCCTCACCGGATTGGCAGTCCGGAATTGGAATCGGCCCGGCGGTGGCCATCGGTACCGCAAGGGGAGGGACATGGGGAACACACCCATCTACATGCACCAGCGCGCCCACACGCCCCGCACCCGCTTTCGCCTCGGTGTGGCACTGCTTGCGGTTATTCTGTTGAGTGCCCTGGCACTGGCGGGAACACCCGCGGCACACGCCCAAGGCCTGGCGCACAAACTGCCGGAAAACGTCTCCCTCGACCTGCGCCTTCGCTACGAGTTTGAGGAAAAGGGCAATTTCCCCAACGCTGGAAGCGCCGGAACCGTCATGACACGGGCGGGTTACCTGTACAAGCACTCGGATACCACCCAGGCCTTCGCCGAACTGGAAGGCGTTTTTGCCGCCATCACCGACTACAACGACACCACCTCCCTCAGTGGGTGGTTTGAATATCCCGCCATCCAGGATCCGGATGGTTACGGCCTCAACCAGGCCTATGTTTCCTTTGTCGCACCGATGGAAATCCACTTCGTCGCCGGTCGCCAGCGGCTGTCGTTCGCCAATGAACGGCATATCGGCCCCGACCTCTGGCGTCAGAACGACCGCACCTTCGACAGCGCCATGGTCAGCGGGCAGTTTCTGGAATCCACCGACCTGGATACCATCTTTTCGGACATCCGCATCAAATACGCCTACGTGTTCGGCGTCAACCAACCCGATTTCGAACACCGCGACATCGAGGCACAGCTGTTTGACCTGGAATTCGCCATGTGGTCGTCCAAAAAGACCCGGGTCGGATTTTATTCCTACCTGATCGACGACAACGATTTTAATCGTTTTATGGCTCACGACCTGACCAGCGCTACCTTCGGCTGGCGCTATCAGCGGGAATACCGCCCCATCAACGGACATGCCATGCTGTTCATGGAAGCGGCCATGCAGGACAACTATCAGGCCAAGCCCGAATACAATAACGACCCGCGCTTTTTGGACAAGGGCACCGAGTATTACCTGATGGCCGGGGAATACCGTCTGGGTACCTTTAAGGTCAGCGGCGGATACGAGGTATTCACCTCCACCAGCCGCGTATTCACCCCGAGCGGAACGACCCTGTACTACGCGTTCCAGACCCCTTGGGCATCCAACAACAATTTCAACGGCTGGCGGGATGGCATCGAGATCGGGGGCACGAATACGGACTTCACCATCCCCATGATGGGCCTGAATCACCTGTTTGTAACGGTGGAGGGGAACCTGTGGGGAACCGACTGGCTGTTCGCCTACCATCGGTCCCGACCGGAAAACACACAATTTGGCCATTCCTACGGCCCGGAATTCAACGTGGGATTGAAGCGCGAGATCACCCGGGAGTCCACCCTTGGTCTGCGCTTCATCGCCTACGACGATGACTTTGCACCCTTTAACGACGTGCGGCGGGCGATCGTTTACTACGAAGCCAGCTTCTAAGCCCGCAACTGCCCCCGCACTGCGTTCAGCAGCTTCCCCAGCGTGTAGGGCTTCTGGATAAACGGCACCCCTCGCGCCTCCAGCGCCACCCACCCGGACCGCTGGTCCGGATAGCCGCTGCACAGCAGTATCGGCAGCTCCGGCCGGGTTTCCTTCAGCCACTCCGCAAACTGGATGCCGTTGCCATCCGGCAGCACCACGTCTGAAAACACCAGGTCGAACTCCGCCGGCACACGGGACAGGGCAGCCCGCGCCTCCGCCACGGTGGCACACGGCACCACCTGATATCCACTCTGGTTCAGTGCCACCTCGGCAAAGGCACGCAGGGACGGCTCATCCTCCACCAGAAGTACCCGCGCCCCGCCGCCCCCCGCCGGAACCCCGTCCCTCTCCCGGTTCTCATCCTCGGCCACGGGGGCATCCTCCGCGGGGACAAACACCCGGAAGGTGGTCCCCCGGCCCGGCGCGCTGTCCACCTCGATCCACCCTCGGTGCTGACGGACAATGCCGTGCACCACGCTCATCCCCAGCCCGGTTCCCTTGCCCAGTTCCTTGGTGGTGAAAAACGGGTCGAATATGCTGGCCAGGGTTTCCGCATCCATCCCCACCCCGGTATCGGCCACGGTAATGTGCACGAACTGTCCCGCCCAGGCATCCGGATGACGCGCCGTCTGGTCCGGGGAAACGGTTTCCATACCGGTGGTGATGGTCAGCCGGCCGCCGTGGGGCATGGCGTCGCGGGCGTTGATGGACAGGTTCATCACCAGTTGCTCGATGCTGGCCCCGTCGCCACGAACCGGCCACAGGGTGGTGGCCGGGTCGATCACGATGGCGATGTCCTCGCCGATCAGGCGCGACAGCATGGTGTGCAGCCCCTCGATGCGCCGGTTGATGTCCAGCGGCTGCATGTGCAACGGCTGCTTGCGCGAGAACAGCAGCAACTGGCGGGTGAGGGCGGCGGCACGGGTGGTGGCCATGCGCACTTCGTCCAGATCCTGATAGCGGGGATCGGCGGGATCGGTGCGCCCCAGGACCAGTTCGGTAAAGCCGCCGATGGTGGTCAGCAGATTGTTGAAGTCGTGTGCCACGCCCCCGGCCAGAATGCCCACCGCCTCCATCTTCTGTGCTTGCAGCAGTTGGGATTGAAAGCGCTCACGCTCGTCCTGGGCGCGGGCCAGTTCGGTCACGTCCTGCACCGCACCCACCATGCGCCGGGCATTGCCCGCCCGGCCTTCCACCAGCCCCAGATGGCGGACGGTGCGCTCCTCGCCTTCGGGGCCGTTGAGGCGGAAGGTGGCTTCGTAGGGCATGTCGCTTTGCACCGCCCGGTGCAGGTCATTGGAAACCCGGCCCCGGTCCTGCGGGTGAACGCATTCCAGAAACGCCTCCAGGGTCCAGCCGTCGCCATCCGCGCTCTGTCCAAACAGACGCCGGGTTTCCCCGGAGCCGCTCAGGTGGCCGGTGGCCACGTCCCACTCCCAGCTTCCCAGCCGGGCGATGGCCTGGGTTTCCGCCAGACGGGATTCGCTTTCCCGCAGCGCCTCCGCCATGCGCCGGGTTTCGGTCACGTCCCGTGCGGTTCCCTCCACGCCCGCTATCCGCCCGTCGCCGCCCACGTAGTACTGAGCGCTGGTGGACACCCACACGGTGTGCCCTTGCCGGTGGCGCAGGGGCAGCACAAACTCGCGTACCCGCCCGCCGTTGCCGCGCAGGGTTTGCAGAAAGTGCCCCGCCCCGGCTGCGTCCACATACAGGGAATCCAGCGTGCACCCCACCAGTTCCCGGGGCGAAAACCCGAGCAGATGGGCCACGCTGGGAGATACCCGCTTCAGTGTGCCGTCGGTGCCGGTGCGGTAATAGGTGTCCTGCATGTTGTCCAGGATGCCGGACAGTTCCCGTTCGGAGCGGGCCAACTGGTCGTGAGCCCGGTACAGCCCGGTCACGTCGTGCAGCGACCCCTCGATACCGGCCACCCGCCCGCCCGGATCGAAAAAATACTTGGCGTTCAGATGCACCCACACCCGGGACCCATCCCGGTGCACCATGGCGGTCTGGAAGCTGCGGATACGCCCCCCCTGGCGACGCAGGGCCTCCAGCAGTTCCGCGCGCATGGCGTGGTCTTCATAAAAATTCGCCGCGTCAGTGCCAATCAACTCCTCCGGCGTATACCCGAGCAGTTGCTCCACCGAGGGGGAAATCCACACCACCTCGCCGGACAGGCGCGAGCGGTACACCGTGTCCTGCATGTTGTTGAGAATGCCTGACAACTCCGATTGGGAGCGCAACAGCGCGGCGGTCCGCTCCTGCTCGGCGGCCAGGGCCCGCACCCGGTCGGTCACGTCCATGCCGAACAGCAGCATGGGCGGGCCGCCGGTCTCCGCCTCCGAGGCTGGCACGGCGGTCCAGTCCACCACCCGCTCCTCGCCGCTGGCGGCGCACCGCAGGCGGCTTCCGGAGTGCAGTTGGGGCCTTCCCGCATCGCGGGTCAAAGCCAGCCACCGGGTCAGGGGATCGTCCCGGAACAGGTCGCCGCACGGCACCCCGGGAAAACGCTCCACGGGCATGCCATACAGGGCGGCAAAAGCCGGGTTGACGGAGATAAAATGCAGCCCGGCATCCAGCACCGCCACCGGGGACGGCGCCTGGGCAAACAGCGCCGTCAGCGCCGCCGCCGGCAATGCGGCATACGGAACCGGGGATGGAACGGGCTGTCCGCCGGGCGCAAACGACTCCCCCGCCGCCGCGGCGCGTGGCCGCTGGTCCCCCATGAAACACCTCCACACCGAACCTGTGTGGCAGTACCGCGCATCCCCTCTCGGGATGGCGACCCCCGCACACACCGGATTGTTCATGCTACCGTTTGACTAACATATCCGACCGGGGCGGTCATTGCCACCCCCTGTTTTTGCAACAGTGCGTTTGCGGAGAAAATTCGGGGATCGTTCGGTAGGGGGGGCGCTCAGTCGCCGGTGGGCTGGATGGAGAATTCCTGCACCCGTTCCATCTCCGAAAGCCGCTCGGAAAGGCGGGAATAATTTCGCTGGTCGCGGGTGCGCACGGTCATTTCGTACCGGAACAGCCGCCCCTCCGCCTCCAGGGAAAAGCTCGGGGCGTGTTCCTCGATGGCGAACTCGCGCACCAGGGCCACCATTTCCTCCTCGCGCATCGCCTCCGGCCGCTTGAAGCGCACCGTCAGACGGGCATAACGCAGGGTGGGGGTGCGTTTTTCCAGCCAGCGGAACAGGGACAGCACTCCCACGGTAATGCCAGTGCCCAAAAAGCCGACGAAATACATGCCCATGCCGAGCACCACGCCGATGGAGGCGATCATCCAGATGGATGCGGCGGTGGTGAGGCCGCGGATGGTGATCCCTTCCTTCATGATCACCCCGGCACCCAGAAAACCGATGCCGGTCATGATGCCCTGGGCCATGCGGGTGGGGTCCACGCGCACGGTTTCCAGCGGCGCGTTGGCCAGCACCTCCCACTGGTACACGGTGAACTGCATCAGCAGCGCACTGGAGACGCACACCAGCGTATGGGTGCGAAACCCGGCCGGGCGGCCGTGATAGGTGCGCTCCAGGCCCACCACACTGCCAGCCAGCACCGCCAGCAACAGGCGGATCAATGTTTCTGCGTATTGACCTTCCATATCCCTTCCCTGGGACGGGGGTTCGTCGGATGCCCCTTCAACTCCATTATCTTTCAATTCGGTGCGTGAAGGGATAACGTTAAGGAGGGACCACGGCTTTTTCACACTCCGGAGGGAACCATGCCTGTCTCCCGAACCCTGCGCCGCACGGGAATCGTGCTGGTGGGCGTGCTGCTGGCCGCGGGCATCTGGCACCTTACCCGCCCCGATCCGGTGCCGGTGGTGCTGGCCGCCGTGGAGCGCGGCCCGGTGGAGGCCACAGTGGCCAACACCCGCGCGGGCACCGTCAAGGCGTGCCGCCGGGCCGGCCTGTCCACCCTGGTGGGCGGGCAGGTGGCCGCGCTGCACGTGCAAAACGGCCAGCGGGTGCGCAAGGGCCAACTGCTGCTGGAATTGTGGAGCGGCGACCTGACCGCGCGCCGGGAACTGGCCGAAGCCGAGGCCCGCGCCGCCAGGGCCCGCGCCGAACAAACCTGCCTGACCGCCGGGGAAGCGGCCCGGGAAGCGGCGCGCGTGGGCCAGTTGCACACCTCGGGTTCCGCCACCGACAGCGAACGGGACCGGGCCCAGACCTCCGCCGATTCCGGGCGCGCCGCCTGCCGGGCCGCGCGGGAGGCGGCAAGTGTGGCCAGCGCCCAGATCGGCGTGCTGGATCAGGAACTGTCCCGCACCCGGCTGATCGCCCCCTTTGACGGGGTGGTGGCCGAGGTCAACGCGGAGTTGCACGAGGTGGTCACCCCCTCTCCGGTGGGCGTGCCCACCCCCCCGGCGGTGGACCTGATCGACGACTCGTGCCTGTATGTTTCCGCCCCCATCGACGAGGTGGACGCGGCCCACGTGAAGGCCGGTCTGCCCGCCCGCGTATTGCTGGACGCCTTTCCGGACACCCCCATGCAGGGCACCGTGCGGCGGGTGGCCCCCTATGTGCTGGACGTGGAAAAGCAGTCCCGCACCGTGGAGGTGGAGGTGGCGTTCGACCTGCCCCAAAACAGCGGCAACCCACCCGCCCTGAGCCAATTGACCGCCAACGTGGAGATTGTCTACTCCCCGCCCGCCCTGCTGCCCGGCCTGTCGGCGGACGTGGAAGTGATCACCGACACCTCCCCCACCACCCTGCGCGTGCCCACGCAGGCGGTGCTGGAAGGCAACCGGGTGCTGCGCTACAACCCGGAAAGCGGCCTGCTGGAGGAACGCGCCTTCACCCCCGGACTGTCCAACTGGAACTTCACCGAGGCGCTGGAGGGCCTGGCCAAGGGCGACCGGGTGGTCATCTCACTGGAACGGGAAGGGGCCGTGGCGGGCGCCCGCGCGGCGCCGGAGGCGGCCCGGTGAACGCATCCTCCCCGGACGGGCCGCTGATCTCCCTGTCCGGTGTCACCCGCACCTATCCGGTGGGCGGCTCCCATGTGCATGCCCTGGACGGGGTGGACCTGACCGTGCGGGCCGGGGAATACCTGTCCATCATGGGGCCGTCCGGCTCCGGAAAAAGCACCCTGTTGCACGTGATCGGCCTGCTGGACCGGCCGGATACGGGCCGCTACCTGCTGGACGGGCGCGACACCGGCACCCTGCCCGACCGCGAACAGGCGGCTCTGCGCCTGCACCACATCGGTTTCGTATTCCAGTTTTTTCACCTGATCCCGCGCCTGACCGCCGCCGAAAACGTGGCCCTGCCGCTGGAACTGGCCGGGGTGGACGCCGCCGGGGCCGCCGCGCGGGTCCATCAGGCACTGGCCGAACTGGGGCTGGAGGACCGGGCCGGACACCGGCCCGACCAGCTCTCCGGCGGCCAGCGGCAGCGGGTGGCCATCGCCCGCGCCACCATCATGCAGCCCGGCATCCTGCTGGCGGATGAACCGACCGGTAACCTGGATCGGCACTCCGGAGCCGAGGTGGTGGAGTTGCTGGAGGAACTGAACGGACGCGGCATCGCCCTGCTGGTGGTCACCCACGACCCGGTCATCGGCGAGCGAGCCCGGCGCCGCATCCGGGTGGAGGACGGCACCATCGTCTCCGACAACGGCGCCGGGTCATGAAAACCCGGCGTCAGGCCCGTTTCGCCCTGCGCGCGGTGACCGCCTCGCGCCTGCGATCTGCGCTCATGCTGCTGGCGCTGGCCATCGGGGTGGCGGCGGTGGTGGTGCTCACCGCCCTGGGGGAAGGGGCGCGCCGCTACGTGGGGGGAGAATTTTCCGCTCTGGGCACCAATCTGGTGATCGTGCTGCCCGGCGCCACCGAAACCACCGGCGGTCCGCCGCCCATCATGGGGGTAACCCCCCGCGACCTGACCGTGCAGGACGCCATCGCCCTGTCCCACAGCCGCGCGGTGGAGCGGGTGGCGCCGGTGGCGGTGGGCATCGCGCCGGTGTCCCGGGGCAGCCGCGAGCGGGAAGTGATGGTGCTGGGCACAACCCACGATATGCTTTCCGTACGCCACCTGACCATGGCCGCCGGTCGCTTTCTGCCCCCCGGCGATCCGGAGCGGGGCGACCCGGTGGCGGTGGTGGGGGATACCATCCGTCGGGAATTGTTCGCGGGCAAAAACCCGGTGGGGGAATGGGTGCGTCTGGGGGACCGGCGTTTCCGCGTGATCGGCCTGCTGGCCGACACCGGACGCTCCATGGGCACGGACCTGGACCAGGTGGTGGTGATTCCGGTCAGCCAGGCCCAGGCCCTGTTCGGCACCCCGGGGCTGTTCCGGGTGATCCTGCAGGCCCGCGGCCGGGACCGGGTGGAGATGGCCAAGGCCGACGCCATGCGCATCATCGCCGAACGGCACGAGGGGGAGGCGGATGTAACCGTGATCACCCAGGACGCCATTCTGGCCACCTTCGACCGCATCTTCACCGCGCTCACCGCCACGGTGGGTGGCATTGCCGCCATCAGCCTGATCGTGGCGGGGATCCTGGTGATGAACGTGATGCTGGTGGCGGTGGCCCAGCGCACCCCGGAGGTGGGGCTGCTAAAGGCGCTGGGCGCCACCCCGCGCCGGGTGCGCCTGCTGTTTTTGTGGGAGGCCGCCCTGCTGTCCCTGGCCGGGGCCGCCTGCGGGCTCGCTCTGGGCTATCTGGGGGTGGCCGCCATCGGTCAGTTCTATCCCGGCTTTCCGGTGGCAGTGCCCCCCTGGGCAGCGGGGGCTGCGGTGGCCGTGTCCGGCACCGCCGGGCTGGCCTTCGGCGTATGGCCCGCCAGCCGCGCCGCGCGGCTGGACCCGGTGGCCTCCCTGGAGCGCCGCTAGCCATGCGGGCCATCGGCTTCGCCTTCCGCTCGGTAACCACCCACCGGGTGCGCTCCCTGCTCACCGGGGGCGGCATCGCCGTGGGGGTGGCGGCGGTCATGCTGCTCACCTCCATCGGCGAGGGCATCCAGCACTATGTGGTGGACGAATTCACCCAGTTCGGCACCCACATCATCGCCGTCACCCCGGGCAAGACGGAAACCCTGGGCGTCCCCGGCGGCATCTTCGCCACCTCCCGCCCCATCACCCTGGAGGATGCCACCGCGCTGGCCCGGGTGCCCGGCGTGCTTTCGGTGGTGCCTGGGTTATACGGCACCGGCCGGGTGGAGGCGGGCAACCGGGGGCGCACCACCTACATCAACGGGGTGGACCACAACATGCCCCAGGTGTGGCAGTTCCAGGTGGCCACCGGCCGTTTCCTGCCGCCGGAGGACCCCCGCCAGGCCCGTGCCCTGGCGGTGCTGGGAACCAAACTGAAGACCGAGCTGTTCGGCAATGAATCCGCGCTGGGAAAAACCGTGCGCGTGGGGGGCGACCGCTTCCGGGTAATCGGCGTGATGGAGTCCAAGGGACAGGTGCTCGGGTTCGACATGGACGACGGCATCTTCATTCCCGCCCACCGGGCCATGGCCCTGTTCGGCCGCGAGGGGTTGATGGAGGTGGACATCCTGTACCGGGCCGGGGCGGATGAGGATCAGGTGGTGGCGGCGGTCACCCATGCCCTTTCCACCCGCCACGGGCGCGAGGACTTCACCATCGTCACCCAGAAGCAGATGCTCGAGATTCTGGGCAAAATTCTGGGAGTGCTCACCTTTGCGGTGGGGGCACTGGGGGCGATTTCGCTGCTGGTGGGGGCGGTGGGCATCGTCACCATCATGACCATCGCGGTCACCGAGCGGGTGTCTGAGGTGGGGCTGCTGCGCGCCCTGGGGGCCACACGGGGGCGGGTGATGAGCCTGTTTCTGGTGGAGGCGGTGGTGCTCAGCGTGTCCGGGGGGCTGGCCGGAATGGTGGCGGGCACCGGCATTGCGGGCCTGCTGGGGCTGCTGATTCCGGCCCTGCCGGTGAGGGTGCCATGGAACTACGCAGCCTTGGCGCTGGCGGTGTGCGTGGTAATCGGCCTGATCGCCGGAGTGACCCCGGCAGCCCGCGCCGCCCGCCTGAACCCGGTGGACGCCCTGCGCGCGGAATAGTTGTTTGGAGAATAACCTATGGTTTCGTTAACAGTCTTCGGTCTAAGTGCGGATATCGCTGGAGCAATTTTTCTGGCGAAAGGGCTGATCATTTCTCCGAAACAAGCCGTTGAACTTTCGCGCAGCCGATATGATGGGGACACGGATGAAGAAATCCTGGGCTTCCCTCAAGTTCAAGACCGATTGGACCAATCCATGAATGCACAATTCGGAGCAATCCTGTTGGTCAGTGGTTACGTTCTCCAAATAATGGGAGCCTGCCTATAATAAAAAAGGCCGCCCCGGTATCCCGGAACGGCCTCGACACACAAAAAGGGGGGGCGCCCGGAGCTCCGGTGCACCCCCCCCTGCTCGGATCGTTCGCCTAGCCGGTCGCCACCTGGGCGGTCATGGCCGAGCGGTTCTGCAAGGCGCGCATCACCCACTCACGGACGGCCGGGTGGTTGATGTCGCCAAACTGCTGCACCACGTTGTTGTACATGGCCAGTTCTTCCTTGGGGCGCTCCAGCTGACCCAGGGTGATGGCCTTGTAGACCATGGCCTTGGCCACCGCCGCCTGCAGGGTCGGCTCGTTGCTGTCCTTGAAGCGCTTGATCACCTGATCGTAGACGCGCATTTCCTCCTCCGGCTTTTTCAGCTCGGACAGGGCCACGCCCTTGTTCACCAGCGCGTTGGCCACCGCCTGCTGGAACGGCAGTCCCTCGGAGCGGCCAAAGGCCCGCACCACGTTCTCGGAGATCTCGATGGAGCGCTTCCAATTGTTCATCTGACCCAGGGTGATGGCCTGGTTGACCATGGCACGGGCCACCTGCTCGCGCACGCCATCCACATCGGAGGTGCGGAAGCGGGAGACGATCTCCTCATACCCTTCCAGCTCCTGCTGCGGTTTTTGCAGCTGACCCCAGGTGATGGCCCGGTTGAACATGGCGCGCGCCACCAGGGTCTGATAGTCGCCGTCGCGGGAGGTGCCGTAGCGGGAGATGACATCGTCATACCCCTTCATCTCCGAGTTCACGTCGTTCACCTGGCCGTAGGTGACAGCGCGGTTGAACAGGGACTGGGCATACATCCACTGCTGGTGCGAGCCCGAGTGCCCCTCATAGGCGGCCAGCACCTCGTTATACGCCTTGATCTCGTCCCGGGAACGGCCCAACTGGCCAAAGGTGACCGCGCGGTTGAAGCGGCCCTGGGCCACCATGTCCTGCACGTCACTCACCTGGGAGTTGCCAAACTGGCGCACCAGTTGGTCGTAGGCCTTGATCTCCTTGTTGGGCTTGCCCACCTGCCCCAGGGTAATCGCCTGGTTGAACTGGGCGCGGGCCGCCATCACCTGCAACTGCGGCTCGGTGGCAGTTCCGAACAGGGTGACCATCTGCTGGTACACCTTGATCTCCGCCGGATGGTTGTCGACGCGGTCCAGAATCAGCGCCTTGCTGAACAGGGACTGGGCCACCAACTGACGCACCTGCGGATCGGCGGAGGTGCCGTACAGCCCCACCACCTGATCGTACATGGAGATGGCCTCGCTGGCGCGGCCGCTTTCGGCATGCCCCGAGGCCTGATCCATCAGTGCCTGGGCACCGCGCATCTGTTCACGTGCCTGCTCCGGCGAAACCTGCACCAACTGCGGCGCCTTGCCACCACCGGCCATGCTGCCCATGGTGGAGCAGGCCGGAAGCGTTACCGCACATGCCAGGGCAACCGCCCAGGCCAACCGTTTGATTCCCATACCGTTCATAACGTCTCCCAGCACTTCGGACGGCCGCGCCGCCGCGTTTAAAAGACTCATTGATAACCAATTTGAAAGTCTTATCGGAGGTCCATGCGGATTCTGAAGTCATTTTTAAATGAGCACCGCGGGTGGGCGGCGGGGGGCGGGGTGAGGTACCATAGCGCCCGCCCGTCCGGTTGCGCTGGCGTTCGGTAAGGGCCGGAAACAGGAGACCGAAGTGATCCCCAAGCCAATGAATCCCGGCATGCGCAACGCGGCCTATTTCTGTTTTCTCGGTCTGGCCGCGTCCCTGTCGGTGTTCCTGCTGCTGGACGTGATCGGGCCGTGGTTGAACCGCCCGCTGGCCGCCGCGGTGATGGTGTTCCTGATGACGCCCCTGGTGCCCATCGGACTGTCGGCCGGATGCGCGGGCATTGTGCTGGCGGTGCTGGTGCGGAGGGACCCGCGTCTGTATATGCTCAGCCTGGCCACGGTCACGCTGATCGTGTTCTGGGCGCGCCAGTCGCACCTGGAGGTATCCATCGCCTGGGCCTGGCTGTATGTGCCCGGCGCACTGCTGTTTTCGCTGCGCTGGTGGGTCACCCGCCCTTCCGCCGCCGGGGCTCCGCCCACTCCGCCCCCGTCCAGCGGACCGTACTGAGCCACGGAGCCGGTTTCCGCGCTCCAATCGCCCCGGCGAGGCCGGAATCGGTCGGCGTTTCGTGTATTTTTCACGCCTCAAAATGACATTTGTCATAACCGGTGATGCCCAGGCGCATGCTGTAATGTTCCGGGTTCATGCGCCGCCTGCGGCGTGTTGCCAACGGTTCTGCCGGGGGGATCGGTTCACCGAGGCTTTCATCACCCTGACTTGCGCGCGCCGTGGCCCGGTCCGCCACCGGAATTGTATGGGCAACCTCACCGAGATCATCGAAAGCTACCGCCGTTGCATGGAGCACCCGGGGTTTTTCGACCGCTTTTACAAAAACCTGTTCGAGGCCGACCGGGTAATCGCCGGGATGTTTTCCGAGTCCGACCTGGAAAAACAGCGCACCATGATCCGCAAGGCGGTCACCACGCTGATCATGAAACATTCCGGCGTGCAGTCCGCCAACCTGGCCCTGGACCGCATCGCCGACACCCACGGCAAGCAGGGACTGAACGTCACCCCCTACATGTACGACGTGTGGATCGACACCATGGTGCGCACCGTGCGCGAGCACGACCCGGAGTGCACCCTGGCCCTGTCCGAGGCGTGGCGCACCATGCTTCAACAGGGCATCGCCTACATCAATCAGCGCGGACACGGCTGACACCCCCGGCCGTTCAACCGGCCCGGACGCGATTTCTTCCGCACAATTAACGGTAAGGCACAAAGGCTTGATTTTTTATGGGGGTTCCCCCCTATACTCTTGAGCCGTGGGTGGGACGTATACTGTTCGTCCGGGCCTCCTCCTCACCAGCCAGACGAGGGGCCACCAAAAATCCAACTCCGTTGAGCGCGACCCCATGGGCCAATTGACCGAACTGACCGAAAGCTTCCGGCGCTGTACCGCACAACCCTACTTCTTCGATCGCTTCTACGCTCGTCTGTTTGAGCTTCTGCCCTCAGTCAAACCCTTGTTCGACAAGGTGGAGATGGAGCACCAGCAGGCGATGATCCGCAAGGGAATCACCTCGTTTCTGCTGATGGCCGCCAGCGGCAATGCCGATTCCGAATTCCTGCACGGCGTGCGCCACAGCCACGGGGAAGAGGGCATGAAACTCACCGGGCGTGACTACGGCTATTGGGTGGACGCCATGATCGACACCATTCAGGCCACCGACCCGGACTACACTCGGGAGCTGGGCGACGCCTGGCGCCGGGTACTGGAGCGTGGCATTCAGGAACTGATGCGCTAGGGCCGCGCCCCTCCCTCCTTCGAGGGATTCCCCCCCTTTTCCGAAAATTCCTGCTCCCGGCATCCCCGCGCGGCCCGAAAACTGCACATTACTTAGGCAGTCGTGGGGCTGGTGACCCGGCACATTCCCGAAAAAGGGAAAGCCGTTTCACCAGTGGAAGCGATGGCCGGGAAAACCAAGGAAGGTCGTTTCCTCCAGGCCGTGCAGCCTCCGCCGGAAACCCGGCACCCGCGTACAAAATTGAACGACGGCCCTGTTCAAATGCGTACACTGAAACGACATATCACCTGTTCGTGCCTGGCCACGTTGCTGTTCATATTGTTTGGCGGCTCCGCGCTGGCGGCGGGAATCAACGAGGTATCCGCCTCCGGACCTCCCGCACCGCGCGCCACCACCGCCAAAAAGCTCGCGCTCAAAAAGCACCGGGCGATGCTGCGCCGTTTTGTCCGCTTCCTGGGAACGCGCATCACGCTGGACATGGGGGATAATTTTCAGTCCTCCAGCAGTCCGGAGCCGATGGCGTGGGTGCCCGGTGAACCGGCTCCGGTGGCGATGACGCCCCTGGACCGGTCGCTGCCGCTGGGAGCCCTCGCGGGGGTTCCGGCGGTGAATTCCGGCACCCGCCTGAGCATCAACAGCCACCGGGTACGCCTGATGTTCCTGCTGCGCTGGTAACGCGAACGACCTCCGGGTCGTCAAGGGTTGCCGTGGGCGGGAATGCAGGCGTAATCTAGTGCGTTTAAAGGCATCATTCCGGATAGCTGCGGCACATTTGGTTCCGCGCTCCCGGAGGACGCACCCCGGCGACCGCGGGACACCCAGGCGAACCAGAAGGACCCCCCCTATGTCCGGCGCGATGCCCGACAGCACATCGCCCACGGCAGGCAGCCCACCCTCCGTTGGGTGGCGACCCACGCCGCCGATGGTTTTCGGGGCGTTGCTGACCGGGGTGTTGTTGTTTGCGGTGATTCTGACCGAGCGCGCCCGCACCAGCCATGTTCCCCAACTGATGGCCCTGTCCAAGGTGCGCTTTGAAGTGGCCGCCGCCCATATCCTGCTGGAGGAAATCACCGGGGGGGACCTGGAGGAAGCCACTTCCCAGATGAATTACCACCTGCGCGCCGCTTCCGATTCCCTGTCGGCATTGCGCAACGGCGGCCGAATCGAGGCCCAGCGCATCCACCCCCTGAACGGAGCCGCCGCGGCGGCTCTGGTGTCCGCCATCGCCCACCTGGAAGATGTGCGGGCCATCTCCGAACAGCGTGTCGGACAAACGGATGCCGGCGCGGGTTCGGCCCTCGACCGCAAACTAGACCGGGCCTATTTCGCCTACCTGGCGGAGGTCGATCGGGCCAGTTCCGCACTGTTGGATTCCACCGCCAACCGAATCCACATCGCCCGCCTGATCGGTTTTCTGTCGATCCTGGGTACCGTGCTGGCGGGGGGAGCCGCCTTTTCCTTTCGGTCCCGGCGCCAGCGAGGAGGCACGGGCGCGTTCAACCCGGAATCTCCCGCCGACCAGGACGTTCGGGAGGAAATGGCCCTGCTGGCGGCCACCGTGGACCAGGCCTCCGAGATCATCCTCATCACCGATCGGGAGGCCCGCATCCTGTACGTGAATCACGCCTTCACCCGCCTGATCGGATACCTCCTGGAGGAGGTGCGGGGCCAGTATGCGGAGGTTCTGCGCAGCCCGCAGCACGAAGCGGATTTTTACGAAGACCTGTTCTTTGACCTGTCCGCCGGCACCCCGTGGCGGGGCACCCTGTTCTATCGCCGCAAGGACGGCGCCGACCTGGAAACGGAAGCGGCCATCACCCCCATCCGGGGCAGGGACGGCACGGTCACCCACATGGTTTCGGTGGCCCGCGACGTGACCCGCGAAAAGACCCTGCAGGCTCAGATGGAGCACATGCAGCGCCTGGAAAGCCTGGGCGTGCTGGCCGGGGGCATCGCCCACGACTTCAACAACATCCTCACCTCCATCATGGGCAGCGCGGGCCTTGCCCGCCTGCACGCCAGCGACGACCCGAAGATGGACGACTACCTGGAGCGCATTGAAACGTCCTCGGAGCGGGCCGCCGACCTGTGCCGCCAGATGCTCGCCTATTCCGGACGCGGCACCCTCCAGACCGGGCCGCTGGACCTGACCGCCACGGTCACCGAAATGAGCCGCCTGATGGAGGCCTCGGTTCCCAAGCACATTGCCCTGGTGCGCAACCTGGCCCCCGGGTTGCCGCCGGTGTCCGGCGACCGGGGTCAGTTGAGCCAAGTGGTCATGAACCTGCTGATCAACGCCCAGGAGGCCATCGGCGACGCCACCGGCACCATTCGCCTGACCACCGGCACCGTTCAGGCCGGAGAGGAACTGCTGGCCGGAGCCGCGGTGGGCGCGGACATGCCGCCGGGCAATTACGTGCTTCTGGAAGTGGCCGACACCGGCTGCGGCATGGACCCGGAAACCAAAAAACGCCTGTTTGATCCCTTTTTCACCACCAAATTCACCGGGCGCGGCCTGGGCATGAGTGCCCTGATGGGAATCGTGCGCGCCCACCGGGGGGCGGTGCTGGTGTCCAGTCAACCGGGCCACGGCACCACCTTCCGGGTGCTGCTGCCCACCTCGGACCTGACCCCCATTCCCCCGCAGCCCACCGACCACCAGCCCACCTGGCGCGGCAGCGGCGTGGTTCTGGTGGTGGACGACGAGGAACCGGTGCGGCGGGTGGCGGAAGCCATGCTCGGGCGACTCGGGTTCGACACCCTGACCGCCCGGGACGGCCAGGAGGGGGTGGATCTGGTGGAGCGGAATCCAAACGGACTCGTCTGTGTGCTGCTGGACATGACCATGCCGCGCATGAACGGCACCCAGGCCCTGGAACGGATCCACGTCCTGCGACCCACCCTGCCGGTGCTGATGGTATCGGGATTCAGTGCCGCCGATGCGGGTGAGTTCACCCGCGTCGACCATGTGGCATTTCTGCAAAAACCGTTCAGCGCCGCCGACCTGGAAAAGGCGCTGCGCACCCTGCTGGACACGCCACCCCAATAGGGGGGCTACGCGCCCAGCGATGTTGTAAGGGAGGAAGGAGCTACAGCTTCTTCTGCTGGCGGAACCAGTTGACGGTTTCCTTGAGGCCTTCCTCGAGGCTCACACCCACTTCCCATTCGGCATCGGTGCCAAGTTTTGCGGTGCCCAGCACGCTGCGCACCTGCTCCCCGTCCATGGTGGGACCGTATTTGGGGGAGATGCCACATTCGGTAATTTGCGCCAACACGCTGTGCAGGGTGTTGATCTCGGTCTCCTGGCCGGTGCCCACGTTATACGGCCCGGTAAGGCCCTTGATCATGGCGATCAGGAAGGCCTGCACCACATCCTCCACGTAAACGAAATCGCGGGTCTGCTTGCCGTGGCCGTTGATGGTGGTCTGCATGCCCTTGAGCATCTGCCGGGTGAAGATGGCCACCACCCCTGCTTCGCCATGGGGATCCTGCCGGGGGCCATAAACGTTGGCCAGACGCATGCTGGCGGCCTGGATGCCCCGGCTCTTGAAGAAATCCAGATACATCTCCCCCGCCGCCTTGCTGATGCCGTAGGGTGATACCGGGCGGATGGGGTGGTCTTCCGTAGCGGGGAATTGCTCCTGCTCGCCGTAGCAGGCGCCGCCGGAACTGGCGAAATAGAAGCGCGCGCACCCCACCTCCACGGCGGACTGCAACACGTTGATCAGCCCCAGGATATTGGCGTCGGCATCCGCCACCGGATTTTCCACGCTCTCGCGCACGCTGATCTGGGCCGCCAGGTGAAAAATCACCTGCGGGCGCCAGTCGCGCATCTTCTTCACCAGCTTGGGAGAGCGCACGTCCAGTTTGACCAGCTTGGCCTTTTTAGGAACATTGGCGCGCTTTCCGGTGGACAGGTTGTCCACCACCAGCACTTCGTGCCCCTCCAGCAACAGCCTGTCCACCAGATGCGATCCGATAAATCCGGCACCGCCGGTCACCAGGCATTTCATAAATCGTTCTCCCGTTGATACCATTCCACGTAGCGGCGGATGCCCTCTTCCAGTGGGGTGTGTGGAGTGTACCCCAAGTCGCGTTTCGCGCAAGCCACATCGGCCCAGGTGGCCACCACATCCCCCGGCTGCATCGGCTTGCGCTCGATCACCGCCTGCCTGCCCAGCGCCTTTTCGATCAGTTGCACCAGACCCGCAAGCGGCGTGGTCACCGAGCCGCCCAGATTGTAAATCGCATAGGGCGTGGGCCGGTCCAGCGCCGCCACGGTGCCGGCGATGATGTCGTCGATATAGGTGTAATCCCGCCGGGTGGTGCCGTCGCCAAACAGGGGGATGGGCTCTCCTCGGTCGATCATGCGGGTGAATTTGGCGATGGCCAGATCCGGCCGCTGGCGGGGGCCGAACACGGTGAAAAAACGCAGGCAGGTGACCGGAAACCCATACAGGTGGTGCCAGGTGTGGCACATGAGCTCCCCGGCCTTCTTGGTGGCCGCGTAGGGGCTGATGGGGTGGTCCACCCGGTCGCTCTCGGCAAACGGCACCTTCTCGTTGTTGCCGTACACGCTGGAGGACGATGCGAACACCAGGTTGCCCACGTCGGCTTCCCGGCAGCACTCGAGGATGTTGGCGGTGCCGTTCACGTTCACCCGCTGATAGTCCAGCGGTCGCTCAATGGAAGGACGCACCCCGGCCAGCGCCGCCAGGTGCACCACCCGGTCCACCCGGTGGGTGGCAAAGGCGGCGGACAGCAGCGGCAGGTCGAGAATATCGCCCTCCACGAAGGTGAAATTGGGATGCCCGGAAAAGGCCGCCAGATGGCGCTCCTTGACGGCGCGGGGGTAGAACGGGTCGAAGTTGTCCACCCCCACCACGCGCTCGCCCCGCGCCAGCAGCGCCTCGCACAGGTGGGAACCGATAAATCCGGCCGCACCCGTCACCAGAATGGTCATGATCCCCGCTCCATACCGGTCATGTTTCGGCCGGTTTGATCAAATGAATGAGGAACTCCACATTCCCCTTGGTGCCCGTGATGGACGATTCGGCCTGCCCCGTGCAGACAAGCCCCGCCCGTGCCGCGGCGTCGATCACCTTTTCCACCGCCTGGGCGCGCAACCCGGGATCGCGCACAATGCCGCCCTTTCCCACCTGTCCCTTGCCCACCTCGAACTGGGGTTTTACCAGCAGCACCATCTCTCCACCCGGCGCCAAAAGCCCCGCCAGGGCGGGCAGCACCAGGGTAAGCGAGATGAACGACAGGTCGCCCACGATCAGTTCCGGCAGGGTGGCCGGGCCGTCGGATTCCGCCAGGCCCTCCGGCGTCAGATGGCGCACGTTGGTGCGGTCCATCACCGTCACCCGGGGGTCGCTGGCGACTTTGGTGTCCAACTGCCCGTAGCCCACGTCCACGGCATACACATGCGCCGCGCTCCGTTGCAGCAGGCAGTCGGAAAAGCCGCCGGTGGAGGCTCCGGCGTCCAGGCACACGCGCCCCGCCGGGTCGATGGCAAAGGCGTCCAGCGCCCCGGCCAGTTTTTTGCCGCCGCGCCCCACGAACGGTTCCGGCTGGAGCACGGTGATGTCCGCGTCTCCCGGCACCGCCTGTCCCGCCTTGACCCCCGCCAGCCCTTCCACGCGCACCTGTCCGGCCAGAATCAATGCCTGGGCGCGGGTGCGGGTTTCGGCCAGCCCCCGGATCACCAGGAGTTGGTCGAGACGTTCCTTTTTGGCGGGTTTATCGGCGGGCATGGTGGCGCAGGGCAACGTCACGAAAGGCAGTCACCAGCCGGAACCGGCTCAGGTGGCGCGGAATACCCGTCCGGCCGCCGGGCGGTCGGCCACCAGCAATCGGGCGGCATCGGCAATGCCTTCGGCGTCCAGCCCCAGATCGGCGCGCAATACCGGCTGCGGGCCCTGCTCGATAAAGCGGTCGGGAATGCCCAGCCGTTTTACGCGGGCGGTCACGTTGTGCCGCTCCAGGCACTCCAGCACCGCGCTGCCGAATCCTCCGGCCAAGGCATTTTCCTCCACGGTGAGGAGATACCCGGTCTCCGCCGCTTCCAGCACCGCCTCCTCGTCCAGCGGTTTGACGAAGCGGGCGTCCACCACCCGCGCGGAGATGCCCTCGGCGGCCAGCCGCTCGGCGGCGTCCAGCGCCGGATAGGCCAGGGTGCCAACCGACAGAATGGTCATGTCGGCGCCCTTGCGCAGGGTTTCCGACTTGCCCACCGGCAGCAGGGAGAACCCGGCAAGCTCTTCCGGCTCGGCAATGGAACCGCGCGGGTAGCGCAGGGCGCTGGGCAGGTCCAACCGGGTGCCGGTGTACAGCATGTCGCGCAGATCCCGGCCGTTTCTGGGGGCCATGACCACCAGCCCTGGCACGCTGCGCAGGAACGACAGGTCGAAGGTGCCGTGGTGGGTGGGGCCGTCGTCGCCCACCAGCCCGCCCCGGTCCATGGCGAACACCACCGGCAGCTTTTGCAGGGCCACGTCGTGAATCACCTGATCGTAGCCGCGCTGCAAAAAGGTGGAGTAGATCGCCGCCACCGGCCGTTTGCCCTCCGTGGCAAGCCCCGCGGCAAAGGTGACCGCGTGCTGCTCGGCAATGCCCACGTCAAAAAAACGCTCCGGAAAACGCTCCCCAAAGGCGGCGGTTCCGGTGCCGGTGGGCATGGCGGCGGTGATCGCCACCACGTCCGGATCGCGCTCCGCCAGTTCGATCAGGGCATCACCGAATACCTTGGTGAAGGCCGGCAGGGTGGAGCCCCCCCCCTGCACGCCCACGGTCTTGTCGAACCTGGGGGTACCGTGATAGCTGACCGGATTGTCCTCGGCCAGGGCATAGCCCTTGCCTTTTTTGGTGACCACGTGCAGCAGGGTGGGGCCTTTGAGCTTGTGGATGTTCTGCAACACCGGGATCAGGTGGTCCAGATTGTGGCCGTCGATGGGGCCCAGGTAGCGGAAACCCAATTCCTCGAACACCACGCCGGGGGTGATGAAACCCTTCACCGCCTCCTCCGCCTTGCGCGCCATGCGCGCCATGCGCTGCCCCACGCGGGGGATGTGGCTGAGGATCTGTTCGGTCTCCTCGCGCACCCAGGAATACAGGTCGCCGCTCAGGGTGCGGCTCAGGTAGGCGGACAGGGCACCCACGTTGGGGGAGATGGACATCTCGTTGTCGTTCAGCACCACTAGCAGGTTCTTTTTGGTGCCGCCCGCGTGGTTGAGCGCCTCGAAGGCCATGCCCGCGGTCATGGAACCGTCGCCGATGATGGCCACCGCATGGTTTTTTCCACCGTTCAGGTCGCGCCCGGCGGCCATGCCCAGGGCGGCGGAAATGGAGGTGCCCGCGTGCCCGGCGCCGAACGGATCGTGTTCGCTTTCGGAGCGCTTCTGGAAGCCCGAAATGCCCCCGTGCTGGCGCAGGGTGTGGATGCGGTCGCGGCGGCCGGTGAGCAGCTTGTGCACGTAGGCCTGGTGGGATACGTCCCACACCATCCGGTCCACCGGAGAGTTGAACACATGGTGCAGGGCCACGGTCAATTCCACCACGCCCAGGTTGGGGCCCAGATGGCCGCCGGTGGTGGATACCACGTCGATCAGGCAGTCGCGAATTTCGGCGCACAGGGCCACCAGTTGCTTACGCGACAGGGTCTTCACGTCGGCGGGGCCGCCGATGGTATCGAGCAGCGGATAGCGGGAGATGTCGGTCACCGGTCACGCTCCACAATATATTCAGCCAGGGCAGCCAGCGGTTCGGCGCGTTCGCCGAAGGGTGCCAACCGGTCTATGGCGTCGGTTTTAAGTCGCCGGGCAAAGTCCCGGGCGCCGTCCAGCCCCATCAATGCCGGATAGGTCAGTTTTCCCTGGGCGCTGTCCTTGCCGGCGGTTTTGCCCAGGGTGGCGGTGTCGGCGGTTTCGTCCAGCACGTCGTCCGCCACCTGAAACGCCAGCCCGATGGCGCGACCGAATTCGGTCAGGGCGGTCAGCGCGCCGGTGTCGGCCCCGGCGGCCAGAGCCCCCATGCGCACGCTGGCGGTAAGCAGGGCCCCGGTCTTGTGGGCGTGAATGGTGCGCAGGTGATCCAGGGTGTGCGGCCCGCCGCCCACGCCAGCAGTCGTTTGCGCCTCCATGTCCAGCATCTGCCCGCCTACCATGCCCCACGGGCCGGACGCCGCAGCCAGCTCCGCCACCAGCTTCAGGCGCACCCCCTCCGGCAGGTCCGCATCCGCGAGCCAGCTGAAGGCCAGGGTTTGCAGGCCGTCACCCACCAGAATGGCGGTGGCCTCGTCGAACTGCCGGTGGCAGGTGGGGCGGCCCCGGCGCAGGTCGTCGTCATCCATGGCGGGCAGGTCGTCGTGCACCAGGGAATAGCCGTGGATCAACTCCAGGGCACCCGCCACCGGCAACACCTTCTCCCCTTCCCCTCCGGCGGCCTGAAACGCGGCCACGCACAGGATCGGCCGCACCCGCTTGCCGCCGCCAAGAATGGCATAGCGCATGGCGTCGGCCAGCCGTGCCGGAGTGGTGGCCAGATCGGACAGGCGCTTCTCAAGCGCGCCATCCACCCGCGCCGCCCAGTGGCCGGTGTATTCCCGGAGGGAGAAGCCGCTCACCGGTCCTCCCCCAGTTCGGATGCGTCCAGCGGCACAATGCCGCGCTCCTTCATCAACTGTTCCACCCGCTGCTCCGCCTTGCCCAGCAAGTCCAGACACTCCCGCGACAATCCCACCCCCTCCTCGAACAGGGTGAGGGAGTCCTCCAGCGTCTGCTCGCCGGATTCGAGCCTGCGCACGATCTCCTCGAGCCGCTTGACGGAGGGTTCAAACTGGGCCTTTTTCTGGGTCACGGCGCCTGTCGTTCGGGTAAAATTCCGATCAATAATACGGGAAGGGGAAGTATACCCCCATTTTTCCCGGGGTTGAAGCAGAGACACCCCCGCCACCCACGCCGGGACCGCAAAAGCCACGCATCCCCTTGCCGGTTGAGGCGCTTTTCGGGTACGTTACGTGGGTTTTCGCGGCCCCGCCACCGGGTGCCGTGCGTATGGATCGGGGAATATCATCTACCTGTTCAGGCCCCTTTTGTTTTGGAGAAACCGTTGAGCGACCGCAATCTGCCCCACGGACCGCACGGAATGCCCGCAGACCGCTTCACAGAAGCCGGTGAAGGCTTTGTGGACTTGCTGGAGGCCAACTGGAAACTGTTGGTCGGACTGGTGGTGGTCATCATCATGACGGTTTCCGGAGCGGTGGCCTTCAAGCGCGCCAGCGAAACCCGCCAAGCCGATCTGCAGGGGCAGGTGGCCGCAATCGCCAGCATCTATCCGGGGGATCCGGACGCCACCGTGCCTCCCGGCGCCGAGGCCGCAGCCGTAGCGGCGGAAAAGTATCAGGCCTTCCTGAATGAAGGTGCCGAAGGCCCGGCTCTGTATATGGCCCAGATCAACCTGGGCCGCACCCTGGAAGCCACCGGCGACACCGACAAGGCGGGCGCCAGTTACCGGGAGGCGCTTTCCGCTCCCGCCCCCTTTGCGGCGGTGGCCCACATGCGGCTGGGCTATCTGGCGGCAAACGCCGGTCAGCACACCGACGCGGCGGAGCATTTTAAACAGGCCGCGTCCGCCGACCGCTCACTGGCGGCGCAGGCCAGCCTGGAAATGGCCTACATGGCGGAAATTTCCGGCGACACCGGCCTGGCCATCACCCGCTACGTGGAGGTGGCCAAAGCCCACCCGGAATCGCCCCAGGAGGCGGAAGCCCGCTCCCGCATCCGGGTGCTGGGCGGCGACCCGGCGGAACTGCTGGGCGAAAACGTGCCGGAGCCGGTCGCCATGCCCACCGGCAACACCGAAGCCCCGGCTGAACCCGCCACGGACGCTGCGGCTCCGGCGGATACTTCCGGCGAGAGCCGCTGACGGGCAACAAGTTCCGTTGCCCGGTGGCCGGCCGTCTGGTATGATTCCGGCCCCGGACGCGCACCGCGTCCCGCTGGTGCCCACGCCGGGCGTGCCACCGGCCTATAATTTGAGTGATTTGTCTTGGGGCGGTAGCTCAGCTGGGAGAGCGTCGCGTTCGCAATGCGAAGGTCGGGAGTTCGATCCTCCTCCGCTCCACCAATCACTCCTCCGTTCCGGTCACCATCCGGCGGAGATCAAAAAACGGCCCGCTTCCCCCTTGGGGTTGTGGGCGTTTTTTTGGGTTGTTCCGTACACCAATTCCTCGGCGCGGACGGTGGAAACCGGTCTAGCGGAGGACTTCCGGGTCCAGTTCGCCACGGAACAGCACCCGGGTGGGGCCATCGATGGTGACGGCGCGGAAGGTGTCGCCTTCACGGGTGAAGTGCACGGTAAGCTGCTCCCCCGAAATTGGAGATACCGTAACCGGCGAGGTGGCCTTGCCCAAGTGGGCGTACACCAGCGCGGCGGCGGTGACGCCGGTGCCACAGGCCATGGTCTCGTCCTCCACGCCCCGCTCGTAGGTGCGCACCCGCAGGGTGCCGTCCGGGGAGTGGGACACAAAGTTGACGTTGGTTCCCTCGGGGGCAAAACGCTCGTCAAAACGGGCCTCGGCCCCCAACACCTGAACATCCAGGGTTCCAACCGATTCCACCGGAATGACCAGATGCGGCACCCCGGTGTTGATGAAATAACCGGTATATTCCTCACCGCCCAGGGTCAGTTCGATATCCGGGGTGACGGCTCCCGGCGGGGTGAGGGTGACCGCCACGTCGCCGCCGTGGACTTCGGAATGCACCACACCCGCGCCCGTCTCGAAATCCGCTTGATCGCCGGTGATGTCGGCCATGCGGGCGAAGCGCGCCGCGCACCGCGCGCCGTTGCCGCACATGTTGGCGGCGGACCCGTCGGCGTTGAAGAAGCGCCAGGAAAAATTGTACCGGTCCGACCCCTCGATCAGAATCAACCCGTCAGTGCCCACTCCATGCACCGGTGAACAGGCGCGGATGACAAACGCCTCGAACGAAAGGGAGGTTCCCTCCAGCGCCGCCTCCACCACCTTGCCCCGGTTGTCGATCAACACGAAGGTGTTGCCGGAACCACTCATCTTGGAAAATGGAATGTGCATGGGCGCGAGTTTACCACGACCCAAATCGCGGGTCGCAAATCGGAGAAGCGGCTAGCCGTTCATCAACTGGCTGTAGCGCAGGCCGCGCAGGATTACTGCATACAGCAGGGTGGCGCCGAAGGCGGAAATGCTCGACAGCACCAGATAGCGAAGCCCCAGCTTGACCGCCAGCGGCCCCTCCAGGTGGATGCCCTCCGGGAAGATATGCCGGTCGTGGGCGCGTCGGGTGGCGATGTAGGTGATTCCCACCCCCAGATACCATACGGTGTAGGCCACGAACACCAGCATGGCGGTGACCAGCACGTTGCCCACATGGGTCCAGCCGTTGTGGGAGATGAGCACCGGCGCGAGCAGGCGCGCAGCCACCACCGTGGCCGCAAACCCCACACCGGTGCGGATCAGGTTCAGACGTTCCGCCTGCATGGGCTACACACGCTCCTCGGGGTCGAACAGTTTTTTGTATTCGCCAATGGCGTACCGGTCGGTCATGCCGGACACATAGTCGGCCACCACGCGCGCCACCTGCGCCTCGGATGCCTTGTCGCCGATCATTTCCTGGTACTGGGGCGGCAGCAGGTCGGGCTGGGAGGCAAAGGCGGTGAACAGTTCCCGCACCACCCGCTCCGCCTTGGACGCCATGCGCTGCACCCGCCAGTAGCGGTAAACCCGGTTGAACAAAAATCGTTTCAGTTCCGCGTTCTCACGCTTGGTGGCGGGAGAGAACGACACCAGATCCTCCGGCATCGCCCGTACGTCGTCCACCGATTGCACGCCGGAGGCTTCGATTCGCTCCAGGGTGTGCCCCACCAGGTCGGTAATCAGGTAGCTGATCAGGCGGCGGATGGTTTCGTACAGTTGCTTGCGCGGCGGCGCCTCGGGCCAGCGTTCCAGCACCCGGTCGTGCTGGCGGGCAAACACGCTCACCTGCCGCATGTCGTCCAGGGTGATGATGCCGGCGTTGATGGCGTCGTCGATGTCGTGGTTATTGTAGGCGATCTCATCCGCCTGATTGGCCACCTGGGCCTCCAGCGAAGGGCCGTTCTCGGCACAGAAGTCATACACATCAGACGATTCCGGCGCGTCGTAGGGGGTGCGGTGCTTGGCAATTCCCTCGCGGGTTTCGAAGGTCAGGTTCAGGCCGTGAAAGGCCATGTAGCGGTCTTCCAGCCAGTCCACGATGCGCAGGCTCTGGCGGTTGTGCTCAAAGCCGCCGAAGTCTTTCATCAGCTCGGCCATGGCCGTCTGCCCGCTGTGGCCGAACGGCGTGTGCCCCAGGTCGTGGGCCAGGCTGATGGCCTCGGCCAGATCCACGTTCAGGCCCAGCATGCGGCTGATGCCGCGGGCGATCTGCGCCACTTCCAGGGTGTGGGTGAGGCGGGTGCGGTAGCGGTCGCCCTCGTGATTGACGAACACCTGGGTTTTGTATTCCAGGCGGCGGAAGGCGTTGCAGTGGATCACCCGGTCCCGGTCGCGCTGGAACTCGGTGCGCCCCGTGGGCGGGGTTTCGGCCACGCGCCGGCCCCGGCTCTGCTCCGGGTGGCAGGCATAGGGGGCGAGCTTCCCCTCGTGAAAGAGTTCCATCATCTGGCGTTCCGCCCAAAGGTGCGTTGCATGGCCCGCCGATGGTACGGCCCCGCCCGCATCCGGTCAAGGTGCTACGCGCACGGCGGTATTCGCTTCGCGATTTGGATCGGGGATTCTGTTTCTGCCACACGGTGGAGGCCCGCTCCCCTCCAACCGCCGTCAACTCATGCGGATATAGCCCCACCCCTACCGGTAGTCACTTTGCAAGCTGGAACAGGAATCCCCATGTCTGCCGCATGGTGGAGGCCCGTTCCCCTCCAACTGCCGCCTACCCATGCGGATATGGCCTCGCGCCTATCGGAGCGCTCCGGTGCAGGAAGAGCCGGGACCGGCGGTGCAGCCGTAGCAGTGGTCCATGACCTGCACGCGGCGATCAATCAGATCGGCGTCGGTGGCGTCCTTGATGGTGAGGGGGCGGGCGCCGCCGATGCGCATGCGCAGCATTTGATTGAAATCGCAGTCGTAGACGTACCCTTCCCAATCGACACTGGCCAGTCCGGTACACATGACGAGTTCCAGGGTGTCCGGATTAAAGGCCTCGGCCAGGCGGCACATGTAGGCGTCGGTTTCGCCCTCCCGCGCCAGATATTCGGCAAACCGCGCAATGGGCATGTTGGTGAGGGTGAACAGGTGGTTGAAAACGATGCCGTGGTCCGCTTGCAGCGCCTTTTTGTAATCCTCCTCCAGTTTGCTCTGGTCGCCGGGAAGGGACATTCCGGGCGGGTTGTACACCAGATTCAGCACCAGTTCCGGGTCGTCTCCATAGCCCTGTTCGTTGAGCTTCTTAAGCGCCTGGATGCTCCGTTCGAACACCCCGTCCCCGCGTTGGGCATCCACGGTCTCGGCGGTGTAGCATGGCAGGGAGGCGATCACCTCCACCTTGTTCTCGCGGAAAAATCCGGGCAGATACCCCTGCCCCTGTTCGAAGATCACGGTCAGGTTGCTGCGCACGATGACCCGCTTGCCCAGTTTGACCGCCTCCTCCACCAGATAGCGGAAATTGGGGTTCAGTTCGGGGGCCCCGCCGGTGATGTCGAGGGTGGCGGCGGTGGAATCCCCCAGAAAGTCGAGCACGTGGTCGATGGTCTCCAGACTCATCTGTTCGGAGCGTCCGGGGCCGGCGTTCACATGGCAATGGGTGCAGGTCTGGTTGCAGAGTTTGCCCAGGTTGACCTGCAAGGTGTCCAGACGGGTGCGGCGCAGCATGACGCCCTGCTGGGAAATGCGCCGGGAAAACTGGGTGAAGGAGACGGTTTCCATAATGTGGGTATCCTCGGTCTACACAATCGGTGCGGCTTCAGGGAAAAATAACCGGTGAATGGGAACAATTATTCCAGCAATCCCCGGTTCTGACAACGGTGGAACGTCCCATCCCCTTGTTTCATACAGTAAAACGTGGCGAAATAGTGGGTCCGGCGTGCCATCCGCACGGTTTTTTGCATGTCCCGGGCTGCCCATGGCACCGAAATAGCATTTAATTTCTGCGAATATGCGTCCGAATACCGTCCAAAACGCGTCCCGCTTGTTGCTGAGGCTGCTGTTGCCGCTGGGTCTGATGGCCCTGCTGGCGTCCTGCGGCCCCGGCGGCGACAATACCATGGCCACCTCGACGCCGATGACCGGAGTGGTGAAGGTGCCCGCCGGGGTGCAACTGGCCAAGCCGACCCTGCTTTCCCGGGCGGGGGAGTTCCTGTCGTCCACGGCCTGGGCGCTGTCCGGCATGGAGGCGGTGGGCGGCAATGTGGAAGTACGCCTGTACGCCATTGACCTGACCGGCGTTCAGGTGGGCCCGACACTGGCTTCCACCACCACCGACGGGAACGGGCGTTACCGCATTACGGTCCCCAGCCGGGATACCTATCAACCCCACACACCCTGGGTGCTGGCGGTGGGCAGCGCGGCCAATGGCACCCTGATGCGGCGCCTGATCGATGATGTTGTCGCGGTAAGCACGGACCGCGACGTCGACCCGGCCAGCGAGGCCACCGTGCGCCTGTTGTTACAGGACAACGACCCACTGGACTGGACGCGAGTCTCCCGCACGGAGATGGCGGACCTGAACAACCTGGTGGCTACTGCCGCCAAGAGCGCCTCCGGGAGCAGCATCAATAACGTGGCCGACCTGGCCCTGGAGTTCGCCCGCGATTACGAGCCGCTGCAACGGGCGCTGGCGGCGGCGACCAGTACCGAAACCAACGCCCGTCCGGTGGCTCTGGCCGGGGTGGACCGGCGCCTGGTGACGCAGACGCTGGTCAACGTGCGTGGTGTGGGTATCGACTCCGACAGCCCCAACCTGAGCTATCAGTGGACCGTGGACGCCATCCCTTCCGGGTCCAACGTAAACCGCACACCACCCAATGGACCGGAGTTCGCGTTTCAACCGGACGTGGACGGCGTGTACCGGCTAAAACTGGTAATTGACGACGGAATCCAACTCAGCCCGCCGGATTATGCCCTGTACATCGCCACCACACCGGCGATTCCACTGACCATCAACAACAATGCCCAATCCGAGGGGCGGCTGAACGCGGGACGCAGCCGGCTGGTCTACACCAACACCGTGCGGGACGCCAAGAACAACCACAACTACACCGACGTGGAAATCCAGAGCACCAGCGCGCTCGGACCCACCGGGCCGCCCTTGGTCATGTTTCCGCCGGGTGCGACCCTCCTCGACCATGTGTTCAAGACCTCGGAGATCAACCCGTACATCTCGGCGGACGGCGCCATGGTAGTCTACGCCACCGACATGGACCCGGCCAATCCGGGATTCGGCGGCTCCGACTTCGAAATCGTTGCCTACGACTACAATTTCAACAATGCCATGTGGCTGACCAACAACAGCGCCCTGGAACGGCAACCGGTGGTGGAGTGCCCCTCCCCGTCGCTGTGCGTCGTGGTGTTCCTGCGGGATGCCACCGCAGCGGGCACGCACTTGATCTCACGCATCCTGAACAACCCCGGCACCGGGTTTGTATTGGGGCCCGAACTGCAGCTGACCATTGGTGTTGGCAACCGCTTTTCACCGCGCCTTACGGCGGATGGTGCCTGGGTCTATTACCAGGACCGGGGCAGTACCTCCCCCGCGGACCCCTACGACGGCGACCTGGAGGTTTTCCGCATCCGCACCGACGGCAGCATGGCCGGCATCCCGGAGCAGATCACCATCAACGACGTACAGGATGATCAGCTGGCCATTGACCTCACCGGCGACAATCTGGTGGTTCGCAGGTTGTCGGAGGTCTGGTGGATCACCCCGGCCACCTCCACCGAAGTGCTGATATCCGGTTCCCAGTTGATCGCCTACACGCCCTCCCTGGCCGGAAATGGAACGGCCGCCGCGTTCGTGGCCGATACCACCGAGGGCAAGGACCTGTTTGTGGCGAGCCCGGACGGCTTCACACGTACCCGCCTGACCGCCGACGGGACGATCAGCTATCCTCAGATGTCTGACACCGGACTGCACGTCATGTTCCGCTCCGACGTGGACGGCGACCACGACTACTACCTGCTGTTACGCTAAGTATTCCGTTAGTTTTCAACTTCGTCGGGATACCCGACCGACATGAGGGTGAGTCCCCAGGCCGGAGCGGTTTCCCCTGCCACGGTCCGGTCCCGGGCGGCCAGCACCTGGGCGGCCCAGCCGGGGGGCCGTCTGCCACGCCCGATTTCGATCAGGGTACCCACCAGATTGCGCACCATCTGCTTCAGAAACGCCGGGCCTTCCACATCAAACACCACCTCATCGTCCATGCGGACCACATCCAGCCGGGTAATGGTGCGCCGTGGATGGCTGGCGCCGCAGCCGGACGCGCGGAAACTGGTGAAGTCGTGCTCGCCAAGCAAGCATAGGGCTGCGGACTGCATGGCCGCCACATCCAGCGGCACCGGCACATACCAGCACACCCCGCGCCGGAACGGGCAGCGCACCGGGCGATTCAGCACCCGGTACCGGTAGTGCTTGTGATGGGACGCATGGCGGGCATGAAAGTCATCGGCCACCGGTGCCGCATCCAGCACCGCGATGTCGCGCGGAAGCTGCGCATTCAGGGCGCGCACCCAAACGGCCGCATCGTGACCGGAGGCGGTATCGAAGTGGGCCACCTGCCCCAGGGCATGGACACCGGCATCGGTGCGCCCCGCCGCCGTCAGGGCCACCGGGGTCCCCTCCACCCGCGCCAGCACCGCTTCAATGGTCTGCTGGATGGAGGGTGCGTTGGGCTGGGCCTGCCAGCCGCTGTAGGCCGCGCCGTCATAGGCCAGGGTCAGACGGATGCGGGTCACCTGCCCGCCGTCCAGTCCGGAATCACGCCCCCGTCGATGCCGAATACCGGCATGGCCAGCAGATAGATGACCAGGGTTATCAGCACCGCACCGATCAGATTGAGGCTCAGCCCGGCCATGGCCATCTGGCGGATGCGCACATATCCGCTGCCGAACACGATGGCGTTGGGTGGAGTGGCCACCGGCATCATGAACGCGCAGGAGGCGGACAGGGCGGCGGGCAGCATAAACAGGATCGGGTTCTCCCCCACCGATACCGCCACAGCCGCCAGTACCGGCATGAACAGGGTGGTAATGGCGGTGTTGGAGGTGATCTCGGTCAAAAACGTCACCAGCAGGCAGATCATCAACACGGTAAACACCAGCGGCAGGGTGGACAGGCCGGAAAAGGCCCCACCGATCCACTCGGACAGGCCGGTCTTGCCGACCCCCGCGGCCAGCGCCAGTCCGCCCCCGAACAGCACCAGCAGTCCCCACGGGATGGTGCTGGCCGTTTCCCAGTCCAGAAGCCGCCGGTTGCCGGTATTTTCGCCCTGGGTGGGGGTGCCGGAGGGGATTACAAACAGTGCCAGCGCGGCCAGCACCGCCACGGTGGCATCGTTGACCCAGGCGCCGACGCTCAGCAGGTCGGCCCAGCCCGGAATGCTGGCGAACCCCAGATCGATGGTCTTGCGAAAGATCCACAACAGGGCGGCGGCCAGAAACACCCATGCCACGCGCAATTCCGGCCCCTTCAGGGGCGGCAGTTCCGCCAGTTTGGTGGCGATCACCGTGCGCCCTCCGGGGAGCTCCGAACGATGAATGGGAAACGCCACGCGGGTGAGATAAAAAAACGTCAGTGGGATGAACACCAGCACCAGGGGCAGCGCCACCTGCATCCAATCCAGAAAGGAAATCTCCGGCGCGTCCGGGAATATCTGCCCCAGTTGCCCCACGAACACCACGTTGGGGGCGGTGCCCACCAGGGTTCCCATGCCGCCGATGTTGGCCGCATAGGCCACCCCCAGCATCATGGCGGTGGCGGTGCGCAGCAGATCCGGGTCGTCCTCCACTCTGGTGCCACCGATCAGGGCCGCCTCGTTCAGAATGGCCAGACCGATGGGCAGCATGATCAGGGCCGTGGCGGTATTGCTGATCCACATGGACAGGAACGCGGTAGCCACCATCATGCCCAGAATCAACCGGCGCGGCGAGGTGCCCACCTTGCTGACGATCTGCAGGGCGATTCGCTCATGCAGATTCCACCGCTCGATGGCCCGCGCCAGCATGAACCCGCCCATAAACAGATAGATCAGGTAGTGGCCATAGGCGGAGGCCATCTCTCCGGCCTTCAGAATGTGCAGCATGGGGAAGGCCACCAGCGGCACCAGTCCGGTGACGTAGATGGGCACCGCCTCGGTGATCCACCACACGGCCATCCACAGGGCCACGCCGGCGGTGCGCTGCCCCGCGGGGGAAAGCCCCTCCGCCTGGGGCAATGCCCACACCAGCAGAAACACCAGAGGCCCGGCAATCAGGCCGATATTGCTTATCCGGTCACGCATGCATGCTCCCTTGCTGGCCGCGATGATACCGCGCCGGGCATGGCGATAAAAGGCGATGCATTGCACAGCGGCGCGGATTTGGGTACCGTCCCTCCCATGCAACACTCCATTTTTATGTTTTCCACCGCCGCCCGGCGGAGCGGGGGGGCCTGATGGCCGGGGACTTGCGCATCATCGGCGGCAGCGCCCGGGGACGCCGCCTAGCGTCGGCGCCGGGGCAGGAAGTGCGCCCCACCTCGTCCCGGGTGCGGGAGGCCATCTTCAGTATTTTGATGGACCGGGTGCCCGGCGCCCAGGTGTTGGACCTGTTTGCCGGGGTTGGAACCCTGGGCCTCGAGGCCCTGTCCCGGGGAGCCGCAGCCGTGCTGTTTCTGGAGCAGAACCCGCGCCACGCGGCCGCCATCAACAGCAGCCTGGAAACGCTCGGGTTCGACGACCGGGGACGGGTGATGCGCATGGATGTGGTGCGTTTTCTGGCGCGGGGCCGCGCCGCCCGTCCGGCGGGCGGCTTCGACGTGGTGTTTGTGGATCCTCCTTACGCCGCCGGGCAGCTGGAAACCACATTGCCCCTGTTGGCCACCGCCGATATAATCGCGCCCGGCGGTGTGGCCGTGGTGGAACACGGTGCGGAACTGGCTGCCAAAACCACCGCCGGGTGGGAGAAGGGGCGGACCTACCGCTACGGAAAAACCAGCGTCACCCTGCTGTTCCCGGACAGTCCGGACCAGGGTGACACCCCATGAGCCCCCAAATGCCACGCCACGCCATCTATCCCGGAACCTTCGACCCGGTCACCAACGGCCATCTGGACATCCTGCATCGGGGGCTGGCGGTGTTCGGTCAGGTAACCGTGGCGGTGTCGGAAAGCACCGCCAAGTCGCCCATGTTCTCCCTGGACGAGCGACTGGAAATGCTGCGTCAGGCATTGGCGGACACCCCCCGTGTAACGGTGCTGCCGTTTTCCGGCCTGGTGGTGGAATTCGCCCGTGCGTGCGGCGCGGATGCCCTGCTGCGGGGCCTGCGGGCGGTATCGGACTTTGAATATGAATTGCAGATGGCCCTCATGAACCGGCGTCTGGCGGACGATATCGAAACCGTCTTCCTGATGCCGAGCGAGGAGTATACTTACCTCTCTTCCAGCATCGTGAGGTCGGTTGCCACCGCCGGTGGCGAAGTGGATTCCCTGGTGCCCGCCGGTGTGGCGGAGCGGCTCAAGCAAAAAAAGGCAAGCGGATGAGCGACGTGTCGAGTGAATCGCCCCTGGCCGGGCGGCTCAAAAAGATCAAACCCTCCCCCACCCTGCGCATCACCGCCGAGGCGGCGCGCCTGAAAAGCGAGGGCGTGGATATCGTCAGCCTGGCTGCGGGCGAGCCCGATTTTGGCGTGCCCGAGCACGTGCAGGAGGCCGCCATCGCCTCCATTCGCGACGGCAAAAGCCGCTACACGCCATCGGCGGGCATTCCGGAACTGCGCAAGGCCATTGCCCAAAAGCTCAGGACCGACAACGGCCTGGACTACACGCCGGACGAGATCACCGTGGGCTGCGGAGCCAAGAACATTCTGTTCACCCTGGCCCAGGTGCTGTTCGACCCCAAGGACGAGATCGTCATCCCGGCCCCCTACTGGGTTACCTATCCGGATCAGGCGTTTTTGAACGATGCCCGCCCGCTGATGATCCGCACCCGCGAGGCGGACGGTTTCACCGTGCATCCGGACGTGCTCAGGAAGGCCGTGGGACGCAAGACCAAGGCCATCATCCTCAACAACCCGTGCAACCCCACCGGGGCCGGCTATACCCGCGAGCAGCTGGAGCAGATCGCGGAAATCGCCCTGGAGTGCGGGGCGTGGATCATCTCGGACGAAATTTACGAAAAGATCGTCTACGATGATTTCGAGTTCGTCGCCACCGCCTCCCTGTCCCCGCAGGTAAAGGCACGCACCATTACCGTCAACGGCCTGTCCAAGAGCCACGCCATGACCGGCTGGCGCATGGGCTATGCCGCCGGTCCCGCCGAAATCATCAAGGCGATGACCATGGTGCAGAGCCAGAACATCTCCAACGTCACCTCCACCGTGCAATGGGCATCGGTAGCGGCCTTGACAGGCGATCAATCGTGCTTAAAAGAAATGGTGGCGGCCTTCCAGCAACGCAAGGACTACGTGGTCCAGCGGTTGAACGGTATGGAGGGCATCTGGTGTTTCGAGCCGAAGGGGGCATTTTACGCCTTCCCGCGCATCGCCCACTACTTTGCCATGGTGGATGCGGACGGCAACGAATACAAGGACTCCACCTCCCTGTGCGAATACCTGCTCAAGCAGGCGCTGGTGTCGGTGATTCCGGGGGCCGCCTTCGGGGGCGACGAGTACCTGCGGCTATCGTTCGCCACCTCGATGGACCAGTTGAAGGAAGGCCTGGATCGGATTGAACAGGCCCTGTCCCGGCTCAAGCCGGGGCCCCATTACGACAACTACCAGGCGCACCTGGAACAGAAGCGGTTTTGACCGGAAACAGACAAACCCATGCCGATATACGAATATCAATGTGAAAAGTGCGGGCACCTATTCGATGCCATCCAGAAGTACACCGACGACGCCCTGACCGACTGTCCCGAATGTGACGGCAGCGTGTCACGCTTGGTGTCCACCCCCGCCATCCAGTTCAAGGGCAGCGGTTTCTATATCACCGACTACCAGAAGTCCGGCGGCTCTGGTGTGGCCAGCAGTGCCAGCGGACCCGGCAGTTCCGACAGCGGGAAAAAAACCACCGGAAAAAAAGCGGCCAGCAAAAAGGCTGGCGGCGGCAAGAAGACCGGCTCCACCTGAACCCCGCCCCGCCTCCCCCGAAACTAGGGGATTCCGGGGTGGAACGACGCGCGGCGGGACGACGCACCTTGGCACCGTTCGCCAGAGCTTGAAACCAGAAATTTTGGGGAAATCCGCGGCTACGGGCGGCCCGCGTCCGGCTCCGCAGCCGGGGCCTCGACAACCGTCGCCGGCGGCTCCAGACCTGTGTCTCCGGTGAAGATGCGCACGATGTCGTTGTAGAATGCAAATGCCATCAGCGCCAGCAGCAGGAACAAACCGGCCTGCTGCGCCACGTCACGCACCCGGTCGCTCACGGGGCGCCCACGCAGAGCCTCGGCAGCCAGAAACACCAGATGCCCGCCGTCCAGAACCGGAATCGGCAGCAGGTTGAGAATCCCCAGGTTGATGGAAAGCAGGGCCACGAACAGGGTCACGTTGAGCATCCCCTGATCCACCTGCTCGCCGGTCATCTGGGCGATCAGGATCGGTCCGCCAATGGTACTGGCGGGAATCGCCCCCTGAATCAGCTTGGCGATGCCAAGCGCCATCATGTAGGTCACGTCCCAGGTTTTTTCAAGGCCCAGCCACATGGCGGCAACCGGGTTGTGGCGGCGGGTTTCAAAATCACCCTGCGGCTGGATGCCGATCAGCCACATGCCCACGTCTTCGCCAAACAGGTTTTTGCCGACGGTGTTCTGGGGGGTGATCGACAGGTGCAGGGTGGTCCTACCTCGCTCCACGGTCACCGGTAGCGTGGCCCCATGAGATTCCTGCACCAGGGCCCGGATATCGTCCCACTCGGTAACCTTGCCGTTACCGATCGCGGTGATGCGGTCGCCCACCTGCACCCCGGCAATGGCTGCCGGAGAATCCGCCTGCACGTCCCCCACAGTGGCCATCAGCATGGGCACGCCGGCCAGGAATACACCACAGAAGATCAGCGCCGCAGTCACCAGATTGAACAGGGGACCGGCAAACACGATGGCCATGCGCTGCCAGACGGTCTTGCCGGAAAAGGTCTCGTTCTTCTCGGATTCGGGCAGTTCCTCCTCCGGATCCTCACCGAACATCTTTACGTAGCCACCCAGGGGAATCGCCTTGAGGGCGTATTCCGTGTGACCGCGGGTGCGGGAGAACATGGTGGGGCCGAAGCCAATGGCAAAGGTGAGTACACGCACCTTGCACCAACGGGCCACCAGAAAGTGCCCCAGCTCGTGCACGAAAATCAGCACGGCCAGCACGACGACGAAATATAGGGCGTAGAGAACGGTTTGCATGGCGATGGATATCTTTCGGCCCGTCCGGGACCGCACCTTAAGGAAAAAAGGGGGGGAGTGGCCGACGGGTCCTAGTCTACCCGCCCGCCGGAATTTGCGTCAATGGAAAGTCACACACGGGGCCGCTTGGGCGCTGGGGTGTAACTTCCCAGCACCACAGGCTGTCTGGCGCCGGTCACCCGGGGCAGGTTGCCCGGCTCGCCCCACAGGTGGCAACAGGCAAGCTCCGCGAAGGCCACCGCCTCCAGGCTGTCGGAGGCCACCCCGTAACGTTCCACCGCCCACACCCGGGCGCGGGGCAGGGCCGCTTCCAGCATTCCCATCAGGGTGCTGTTTTTAGCGCCTCCACCGCACAGCAGAACGTGGGCCCGCGCCGTACACCCCTCCACCGCACGGGCAATGCTGTGGGCAGTCAGGGCGGTGGCGGTGGCCACCAGATCATCCCCCTTGACCCCGCGCTCGTCGGCGCGGGCCACCAGGGCATTGACATACTGTTTTCCGAACAATTCGCGACCGGTGGACTTGGGAGGTGGCGCCGAAAAAAACGGATGGGCGAGCAGTTCCTCCAGCAGAGGGATGCTGGTTTCCCCCCGGGCGGCGCGAGCACCATCCCGGTCAAACAACTCCTGCCCGCCGGTCAATCCAGCCACCAGGGCATCCACCACCATGTTGCCGGGGCCGGTGTCGAAGGAAACCACCGAGTCGGCATCGCGTCCGGCAGGCAGCCAGGTCAGATTGGCAATGCCGCCCACGTTGACCACCACCCGGTCGCTCTGCGCGTCGGACAGTAGCAAATGGTGGAGGCGCGGCGTGAGCGGCGCCCCCTGTCCGCCGTGGGCCAGATCCGCGGAGCGGAAGTCGGACACCACCGCAACGCCGGAGCGCGCCGCCAGATGGGACGCGGAACCCAGTTGCAGGGTGGATGGGGGGGTGGCGTCGGGCGCATGCCACACGGTCTGCCCGTGGGAGCCGATCACGTCCACCTGCTCCGCCGATACCCCGGCTCCCTTCAAAAGAGCCTCCACAGCCTCCGCAAAGGCCTCTGCGAGCGATGCATCCAGCAGACAGAGGTCGCGGCTGGTTGCCTCCCCCCCGGCGGCGTTCAGCACCCGGGCGCGCATGCGGGGCTGCATGGGAAGTTCCACGTAGTGACGCAACGTCACCGTGCGCGGTTCCCGGGTGACGGAAACCAGCGCCGCGTCGATGCCATCGGCAGAGGTGCCCGACATCAGCCCGATGGCCAGCAGAGTATCTTTCATTCCAGCCGATGCCGAATGGTGAACAGCACCCGGGCCACATCCTCATCGCCCAGGTATTCGTTGGTCAGGGACAGGCCGGTTCGCCCATCCTTAAGTTCCGCCCCGAACAGTTCCATCCAGGCGTGCTGGTCCACCACGTCATAGTAGAGATCTCGGGACAGGGCGCCGTTGCTGACGCGCAGGCGGATGGTCTCGGACAGCCGCAGCCGGACGCTGGGCGTACTCCGGCGCAAACCGTTCGCGTCCGCCTCCCCCTCGGGCGCCGCCGATCCGGTCAGCGAAAAATCGGTGGTGCGCAACCGCTCCACCGAACCCAGAACGCTGTCGCTTTCAGCCCAGGAGCGGAGCATATCGCTCAATTCCCGCTGCGCCATGCGCTTGGCCACGGAACGCCGTCTGGCGGCCCACTCCTCGGAATCCTCTCCCAGGGGAGGCACCATTTCCGATAGCTGATAGTGACTGACGGTACCGTCTCCCTGGTCACCGGTAATGCGCTGGTGCAGGAGGTCGGCGTCATTCTGGGCCTTTGCCGCCCCCGGAACCGCCAGCAACAGGGCCAACACGGCCATACCGCAGCGTGCGGCCAGAAAGATCTGTCCTTTGATTCGTGCGTGGGGCATCTCTCGCCCAGCATACCAGACGGCATGAATCCCGCCAGGGATCACTCCCCGGCCGTGCGCATCCGCGAGAAATATGCCTGCAACAGGCGATAAAGGGCGAGGCGCCGTCCCTCGCGCACCGGCAGTTGCACCTGCCATGCACCCTCGTGGGTACGCAGCATCAGCCCGCCGCCCTGGGGCGCCTTCTCGGGCAGCAGATCACATGCCTGCACGGCATCCAGCGGCATATCCAGCTTGCCGGAGGACAACAACAGCACCAACCGTCGACTGCCGACGATGATGCCGGCGGTCTTCAGCGTGCCCGCCTCGTCTCCCTTCACCTCGGCGATCTTCGCCCCCTGGCGGAACAGCCCATCCCGGTCGGCGAAGTACAGCACCCGCCCTTCCATGGTGCGGTGATGGTTGAACTTGACCCGCTCGGCACTTTTCGGGCTGCGGTACATGCCCAATCGCTTGAGGCCGGCCAGCAGTTCCCGCTCCGCCTCCCGCGACCAGGCGTGGATGGGCGTGCCGCAGTATCCACAGCGGTTGCGCATCACCGATTGCAACGAACGGCAGCGGCCACAGGCCACCTTGAGCAGGGTGTGGCACTTGGGACAGGCCTCGGTGGTGCTCATCACCGAAATGCCGCAATGGGGGCAATGAACCGGCTCCTTGCGCAATCCCTCCAGCGCCTCCGGCGGCACCGACGGCGGGCCGGGATCAGCGGCTCGCGTGTCCTGCCGCGGATGGGAATGGGAAGGTTCGCCGGTTCCCGCCTGCTCCGGCTGGGTATCCGGGTGGGTCATCGGTTCCGCCGAGGCGGCAGGGGCCCAGTTCGGAGGAATCGGATCGGTGGGCAGGGCACGCGGATCGTCGTATCGCTCCGTTTCGGATTCGGAGGCCAGGCTGAAGGCAATCTGCGGCGACGGCATGGTAACCGTGCGGGCCGGGTACGGCGCCGGGGCGGAGCGCCCGCGGGTTCCGCGCGTGCCGCCCGAATAGCCCGGGGCCGGATCCGCGGCGCCGAAGGTGGCCGCCGGGGCCAACCCATCGGGCCAGTCACCCTTGGACGTTTTTTCTTCCGTTTCCAGGTAATCGTAGTAGTGGTAGGAGGAACTGGAGTGCTCCATGTCGGAACAGGCCTGAGTGACCTCGGCAAAATCCACGTAGCGGGCCCGGTTGCTGTGCCCGACCACCAGCGCCAGATCGGCCACCGCACAAATCACCCGCGGACAGCCTTGGGAAAAACGGTAAATGCCCTGCATGGCCATGTCGGTGAACAGGGGCCGCTCGGCGCCCGCCACCGCCAGCCGGTGGTGGATCAGGTTGCAGGTATCCACCTGATTCAGGTTGCGCAGCATGAAGCGCACCGGCAACCGCTGCCAGAATTCCGGGAAGGACCGCACCGCGGCATCCAGCGGAGCCTGCCCCGACAGGATAAAGCCGAGCAGAAATTCACCGGAGGAGCAGAAATTGAGCAGGATGCGGAACTCCTGAAGCAGTTCCGGCTGTTCCGCCATCATCTGGCCCTCGTCCACGATCACCAGATTGCGCATGCCGCGGGCATGGCACTCCTTCAGGTGGTCACGCAGCAGGTTGATGTCGTGGACCTTGTCCCCACGCACCCCTTCCACGCCAAGCTGGCGCGCAATCTCGGCCACCATCTGGGCCGGGGTCATGGTCGGATAGTCCAGATAGGCGATGCGGATCTGGTTCCGGGTCTCCTCCACCAGATGCTGCATCAGCAGTTGCAAGGTGGTGGTTTTGCCGTCTCCGGCCTCCTCGGAGATCAACAAGGCCCCGCCCTTGCCGGAATGAATGGCGTACTTGAGACGCATCAGGCACTCGCGGTGCTGATCGCTCAAATAAAACAGCCTTGGATTCGGCGCCAGGGAAAATGGCGCCTCTTTCAGGCCCCAGTACTGCAAATATGCGGGAAGCATGACCCCTCTCAGTCAAGCGGCGGATACAGGTCCGCACAAAGGTGAAAGGTACCAAAGAGATGCAAATCCCGCAAATCGGGCCGGGTGCCATAACGGACTGAACAGGACACGCCCATCTACGGCCGTGCCTCGTGGGGCGCCATATCGTCCGCTTCGCCGGGCAGCGGATGGCCTTCGGGCAACGGGGCCGGTTTGCGATAGGCGATGGACAGGGTGTGTTCGGTGCCGGAACGCGCCACCACCAGAATCCCGTTGTGACCCTCCACGGCCACGGTCATGGCCGCCTTCACGTCGGCCATATCGGACAGGGCATTGCCGTCCAGCGATACCAGCCGGTCGCCCTCGGCAACCCCCGCATCCGCCGCCGGGGAGCCGGGCAACACACCCCGCACGAACAGGCCGTCGTCGCGCGGGTCCAGACTCACACCGAGCATCACCCGCTCTCCCTCCCGGTCCCGGTAATCCACCGCCCACACGAAGTCGGCATACGGCATGGGAAAGTCGGGCATGTCCACGTCCATCTGCAATTCTTCCCGCTCCGCGGGCATGCTCACCGTCACCGGCACCAGGGTGGTGTAGGAGACCGGCACGCGGGCAAACAGTTGGCGCGGAATGCCAAAACCGTACTGCACGTGCCCGGCCCCCGCCAGCACCAGCAGGGTGCGCCGGGGCTCCCGCTCCAGGGCGCGGGCCGCGTATTCCGCCATGGTCGCCTCCCACAGACGCTGCACGCGGCCAAAACCGCCGCTCCCCCCATGGCCATGGCCGCCCAGAATGGCGGTCATGTAGGCCTCGTGGTACGGATCGGCGGCCAGCATTGGATCAACCACCGGCACCTCGGCCTCTCCCGAGGAGACCGCCTTCACCTCCTCGCGGGTGGCGTTCAGGGCGATCAGCGGGATGTGCCGCTCGCGGGCATAGCGCATGATCGGCGCGTAATACTCCCAGTCCTCCGACCAGTGCCGGTACCACACCTTCAGAAACGCCGCCTCATCCATCTGCCCCGCCACCCACCGGTCCAGATCGGCCTGGGCGGTGTGCGGAAACATCTCCAGCCCCACCATCACCTGCCCCCCCTTGCGCGCTTCCAGCGCCTTGAGGACGAGAAGCTGGATGCGGTGGTCCTCCAGGCTGGTGTGCATTTCGCCCACAAAAACCACCCGGTGGTCGGCCAGCAGGTCCAGCAACTGGGTTTCGCTCACCTGACGGCCGGTGGGCAGATGCACGATGCTCCCGGCGCTCAGGGAGTCGATATCCCGGTAGGGGGAACTGGCGGCAAACGCCTCGAATCCGGGGGCGGAAGCCGTTTCGGAATCCTCCGTTGCGGCAGCGTGCCCGTGGGGGGAGGGATGCCCCTGTGGCAGGTCCATGTGGCCCTCCACGGCATGCGGGAGGGGAACCGGCCCGGAGGCGCAGGCAAAAAGCAGGAACAGGGCGGACAGCGCGGCCGGGCGAGGGAACAATCGGGACATGCGGACTCCTTGGGGGATCGACAACAGGGGGGTCAGTATAAGTGGTATTCGCCGGAAGGGCGCAGCAGACGGTTCAGATCCACGTCAGTGCGCAGCATTTGCAGTTCGTGTCCGCGCACCTTGACCCCCATTTCCACCGCCCGGCGCAGGACATTGGCATGCCGCCGGTCTCCCAGCAGCACCGCGCCGATCAGGGCCCCGTCCCGGAACACCAGACGCCGGAAACCCTCCGCGCGCGGGTTGGTGGTGACCTCCGCGTCGCCCTCGGCGTCCCATGCGCCGATCAGGGTCATGGGCAGGTCGTACAGGGTGGCCGCGTGGTAATGGCGGCACGCCTCATAGACCGCATCCCCTCCGGCCATATTGATGCCCGCCACCCGCCCCTGGGTGGCCGCCGCCTGCCAGCCGCCACAGGTCAGCCGGTGACCATCGTGAATCACCGCGCAGCCGTCTCCGGCCGCAAAGATGCCGGGAGCTCCGGTTTGCAGGCGTCCGTCCACCTGCAACTCTCCGCCGCTCGACCCGAAGCGCGGCCCGGCGGCCAATCCAGCGCTTCCGGCCAAGGCCAGTTGCGGCGGGCCGTCCACCCCCACCCCCACCCAACGGCAGGCAATGCCCTTGCCGCGGTCGGTACCCACCGCCGCCACCCGTCCGCCTTGGGATTCCACCGAGGTGACGCGCTCGCCCAACCGCACCTCCACACCATCGTCGGCCAGCCTGCGGAACAGTTGGTGGCTTCCCGCCGCATCCAGCCACGGGGCGCCCAGTCCGGCCTCCGGCACCAGCAGGGTCACGTCCACCCCCATGCGCCGGGCCACCCAGGCCAGCGACAGGGCACGCACTCCGCCTCCGGTGATCACCGCGCGGCCGCCCTGCTGGCACAGTTCGCGCACCCGGACCGCATCCTCCAGGGTGCCGAAGCCGACCACCTGCCCGGCATTTTCGCCCGGACACCCGAGCCGTGCCGGGGACAGGCCACAGGCCAGCAACAGCCGGTCCCACCGGTACTCGAGTCCTTCCGAATCGGTAACGGTTTGCCCGCCAGGGTCGATCGATATGAGGGGACGCGGGATGTGTTCCACCCGCAACGCCTCCCAGTGACCTTTCGGGACCGCCCACAGGTCATCGCTGGAAATGCGGTCCAGGACGTACCACGGCAGGGAGGCGCGAAAATAGAACGGGTGCGGGTCGGCGCTGAACACGCGTATCCGGGCCTGAGGGTCCGCCTCACGGATGGCCGTGGCCGCGTGCGCTCCGGCGGGACCGAATCCGGCAATCAGGTAGTTCACGCGCCCTCGGCTGGTACCCGGGAGCCGTCGTTGGACGGCACCGGGGCGGAAAAATGCACCGGTTGGGGCGTAGGGCCACTATCGGCAATGATGAGATCGTGGATCAGGTCCACCAGGCTGACCACCTCCACCTCCCCTTTCACGGCCACCGGGGAAAACGCCTCCTGGCAGTGGACACACTCCACCACCATGCGCTGGGCCCCGGCGTCCGCGGCCATGTCCAGCCGGTCCCGACGCAACTTCAGCAGTTGTTCGGGGTTCACGCCAAACTGGTGATGCCCGCAGCAGGGGGCGGCGGCGCCGCTTAGCGGCATCTCCACCATGGCGCCCAGTTGCCTCAGCACCCGGCGCGGTTCCTCTCCCTCCCCCAGCTTGCGGCTGGTGTGGCAGGCATCGTGAAAGGTCATGGTGCCGGCGAAGTGCCGGAGCGGAAAGCGGTGCAGGTTCCGGCGAATCCAGCTGGAAACGGTGACCGGGGTGAATGGCGTGTCGTACACGGCGGCGATGCGCGACAGGGCCGCGTAACATTCAGAGCCGCTGACCACCACCTCCCTGGGCGCCACCTTGCCGATGCGACCGGCCACATGGGCCATCATCTCCTCGGCCCGGGTCAGGTCGCCGGCCATGTAGTGCCCCCACCCGCAACAGGAGGTGAGCCCGCCCAGCACCTCGTATCCGGTTTTCAGATAATCGGCGATGTCCAGCACCTTGGCAGCCATGCCGGTTTCGGAGAAGATGGTGCAGCCAAAGAAAAACAGGGTGTCGGCCGGTTGCAGGCTGCGCTTGTCCGCATGCTGGGCCAACTGTCCAAGACGGCCCCGGTTTTTCAGGTTGTGCACCGCCACGCCCACCTTCCGCCCCACCGACTTGCCAGGGCCAAAGGTTTCCAGGCGGAAATACTCCCGCGGGCGCGGGTCCATGCGGCTCCGCAGCCACAGCACCATGGCGTCACGCTCCAGGCCGGTGGGACAGACTGGTACGCACAGGCCACACTGGGTGCATTCGGCGGCAAACCGGGCAATCTCTCCCTGGGGAGGGTCCCCGGCAGAGGTGGCCTGGTTCAGGTCGGCAATGCGCAGGGATGGCGGTGCCACCGGGCACACGCGCAGGCACTCACGGCAGCCGATGCAGGCGGCCAGCCCGGTGGCGACCTTTTCCCGAAGGGTTTCGCGGAGGATGCCCATGCCCTGTGTTCCCTGTACCAACCAATGACGTCCAGTCCCTCAGGATAGACCAGCCGACCGCTGTGCGGCCAGCGTGTTGCGGCAGGTTTGCACAAACGCCACCCAATCGGCGGCAACCCGGTGGTCCGCCAGCACATGCGCCCAGGTGGCCAGAACATTGTCCACCCGATACCCCTCCGCCCGCGCTCCCTTGCCCCCGCGGCGGGCCAGCGTGAGCGTGGTGGACACCCCGGAGGACTCCAGGGCGGCGCGGTCGATTTCCGCGTAGTGGAACTCGTGCCCGCGCAGGGTCGACCCCGCCTGGCCCAGCGGGCCGTCGGCGGTGACGGCAATTTCGCGGTAGCCCAGTGCGGCGCGTTGCTCCAGCAAGCGGCAGCGGGCAGGCAGCACGCCGCAAAATCCGAAGGTCGCCCCATCCGGGCGGGTCACCCCCTGGCTCAGGTAGACCAGCCCGCCACATTCGGCATAGATCGGCATCCCAGTCCCCGCCGCGCCGCGAACCGCTTCCAGCATGGGCACATTGGCGGACAGCGCCTCCCCGTGCAGTTCCGGATAGCCGCCCGGCAGATAGAGGGCATCCACCTCCGGCAGCGATGGGTCGGAGAGCGGGCTGAACGGCACAATCCGCGCCCCGGCCGCCTCCAGCGCCTCCACGGTATCGGGATAGATAAAACAGAAGGCCGCATCCCGCGCCACCCCGATGCGTACCACCGGTTCGGGAAGGGAAACCACCGCGGGAGCCGGGGGCGGCGTGATCGTGGTTAACGCCAGCAGACGGTCCACGTCCACCCCCTCGGCCACCCGCTCGGCCATCCGCGTCAACACGCCTTCGTCAGACAGATCCTCGGCGGTGACCAGCCCCAGGTGACGCTCCGGCAGGGAAATTCCCACATCCCGTGGCAGATGCCCGAGCACCGGAATGGTGGTGTGGGCGTTCAGGGCATCCACGAGGTGCTCCAAATGGTTTGGCGAAGCCACCCGGTTGAGAATCACCCCCGCCACGTTCACATCCGGATCCAGGGTCGCGAAGCCATGCACCACGGCGGCCACCGATGCGGCCATGCCGGAAGCATCCACCACCAGAATCACGGGAATGCCCAGGCGCCGGGCCAGATCGGCGGAGGAGCCGGACAGGTCGTCCCCCGCAGCGCCGTCGAACAATCCCATCACCCCCTCCACCACCGCCACGTCATGGCCCCTCAGCCCCCGCGCGAACGAGGCCGCCACCGCCGCGGGCGGCATCATCCAGCTATCCAGGTTACGGGATGGGCGCCCTGCGGCCAGGCGGTGCAGGCCGGGGTCGATAAAGTCCGGGCCGGCCTTGAACGGCGCCACCGCGAGGCCCCGACTGGCCAGCGCGCCCATCAGGCCCAGGGCCACGGTGGTCTTGCCAACCCCGGAGCGGGTTCCCGCAATCAGAAAGGCCGAGCGGGCAGAGCCCGCAGCCCGGTCTGCCGATGGGAGCAATGGACCGGAATCAGTCATTCAGCGGTGTTCCGTGGGAGTTGGGCAGCACTGGGCGCACGGCCTGGCAATCAGTGGAGATGCAGGCCACGCGGGTTGGGCGCACCCGGGGAAATCCGTCGTCGGGGCAGCACGCACCACCACCCATCCGGGGCGGCTGCCGCCCCATCGCCTACCCGGTGAATTTCCTGAGGACCAGGGATGCGTTGGTTCCGCCAAAACCGAAGGAGTTGGAAACCGCAGCGGTAATGGCCACTTCGCGGGCAGTGTCCGGGCAACAGTCCAGATCGCACTCCGGGTCCGGGTTCCTGACGTTGATGGTGGGCGGGATGACCCCATGGTACAGCGCCAGACCGGTAAAGATGGCCTCAATTCCGCCCGCCGCGCCCAGCAGGTGGCCGGTCATGGACTTGGTGCCACCCATGACCAGATTCTTGGCGTGGGAACCAAAAGCGGTTTTGACTGCGCGGGTTTCCAGGGCATCGGCCATGGTGGAGGTGGCATGGGCGTTGATGTAGCCGACTTCCTCCGGGTTCATTCCGGCATCGTTCAGCGCCGCCTGAATGCAGCGCACCGCGCCGTTGGCATCCTCCGGCGGAGCGGTGATGTGATAGGCGTCACCGGTGCTGCCGTAGCCGACGATTTCCGCGTAGATGCGGGCGCCACGGGCGCGGGCGGATTCCAGTTCCTCCAGCACCATGACGCCGGAGCCTTCACCCATCACAAAACCGTCCCGGTCGCGGTCGAACGGGCGGCTGGCGGTTTGCGGATCGTCGTTGCGCGATGAGAGGGCACGGGAGGCGCAAAAACCCGCCACCCCCAGCATGCAGATCACCGCCTCGGCGCCGCCGGCGATCATGCCGTCGGCGTCCCCGCGCTGGATAATTTTAAACGCATCGCCAATGGCGTGGGATCCGGCCGCACAGGCGGTGGCGGAAGCCTGATTCGGTCCCCGCGCGCCGGTCTGGATCGCCGCGTGGCCCGAGGCCAGATTGACGATGGTCATGGGAATAAAGAACGGCGACACCCGGCGCGGACCCTGGGCCGCCACCTTGTGGGCGGTTTCCTCGATGGCCGGCAGGCCGCCGATTCCGGAGCCGATATAGACCCCCACCCGGTCGCGATTGGCATCATTGATCTCCAGCCCGGAATCCTCCACCGCCATGTGGGTGGCTGCCAGGGCATAGTGGATGAACAACGCCATCTTTTTGATTTCTTTGGGTTCGATGTACTTGGTTGGATCGAACCCTTTCACCTCCGCCGCGATCTGCGTGGGCAGTTCGGAGGCGTCGAAACGGGTAATGGGCCCCACACCCGAGGTACCTGCCAAAAGCGCGTCCCAGGTGGTGGCCAGATCGTTACCGATGGGCGTTACCGCCCCCATTCCTGTAATGACTACCCGTCTCAGAGCCAACTCTCCGTTCGTAAGTCGTCCACCCCGGGGAAAGAAACGGATCTCTCCCCGGGGCGGTCGGAATTAAATCCAGTGGGACTGGATCAGGCGCTCACCTTGCTGGAAACGTAGTCCACCGCCGCCGAAACGGTGGTGATCTTCTCAGCGTCCTCGTCGGGGATCTCGATGTCGAACTCCTCCTCAAACGCCATCACCAGTTCCACGGTGTCCAGGGAGTCGGCCCCCAGATCGTCCACGAAGTTGGCCTCGAGCTTGACCGCGTCGGCTTCCACGCCCAACTGGGTGCAAATGATTTCCTTGACCTTTTCATCCACGGCAGACATCGCAATCTCCTTTATGCGTTGAATCACAAAATAACGTGCGGCACCCGGGAAGGTACCGCCCAAAACCGTTACATCAGCATGCCACCGTTCACATGAATCACCTGACCGGTGACATATGCGGCCGCATCCGAAGCCAGAAACACCACCACTCCGGCCACGTCTTCCGGCTGACCAAACCGCTCCATGGGGATCTGCCCCGTCAGCTGGTCACGGGCCGCCGGTTCCATGGCGCGCGTCATGTCGGTATCGATAAAGCCGGGGGCCACCGCGTTGCAGGTGATGCCACGGCTGGCATACTCCCGCGCCAGGGTGCGGGTAAGCCCCTCGGTACCGGCCTTGGCAGCCACATAGTTGGCCTGACCGATATTGCCCATGGTACCGACAATGGAAGTGACGTTGATAATCCGTCCCCCGCGCTTTTTCATCATGCCCCGGATGACCGCCTTGGCGCACGCAAAGGAGCCCTTGAGGTTGGTGTTCAGCACCGCATCCCAGTCCTCTTCCTTCATGCGCATCACCACGTCGTCGCGGGTGATCCCGGCGTTGTTGACCAGCACATCGAAGGCGCCCAGGTCTTTCTCAAGCCCCTTGATCACTTCCTGCACCTGGTTGAAGTCGGACACGTCCAGCGCCACGCCCCGGCACTCGCCGCCCGCCTCGGCCAGCGTCGCCGCTGCCTTTTCGGCGCCCGCGGCGTCCCGCCCGGTGACCACCACGCGGGCTCCGGCGTCCAGCAGGGCGCGGGCGATGGCGTTGCCAATGCCGCGGGTGCCGCCGGTGACCAGCGCCAGCTTTCCATTCAGTCCATTCATGCGCGAACCTTCTCCAGGGTGGCGGCCAGGGAAGCGGTATCTTCCACGTTCATGGCCACCGCCTTGCGGTCGATACGCCGCAGCAGCCCGGTCAGCACCTTGCCGGGGCCGACCTCGATAAAGCGGTGGACTTCCAGTTCCTCGATCAACGTCCGGATGCTGTCGCCCCACAGCACCGGCGACGAAATCTGCCGCCGCGCGGACGGGATCACATCTGCCGCCACCAGTATCTCGCGGGCCTCGCAGTTGTTGACCAGCGGGATCGACAGGTCTTCCACGGTGATGTCGCGCATGTCGCGGTCCAGTTGCTCCCCGGCCTTTTCCATCAGGGCACAGTGGGACGGAACGCTGACCGGCAGCGGAATGATCCGGCTGGCCCCGGCCGCCTTGGCGCCGTCCTCGGCCCGCTCCACCGCCTCCCGGTGCCCGGCGATCACGATCTGCCCCGGGCAGTTCAGGTTGGCCAGAGACACGATCTGGTCCTGCTCGGCGGCCTCGCACACTTCGCCCAGGGTTTCCCGGTCCAGCCCCAGCACGGCGGTCATGCGGCCGACCCCGGCGGGAACGGCCTCCTGCATGTAGCGGCCCCGGGCCTGAACCAGACGCAGGGCGTCGGCAAACGTCAGGCTGCCGGCAATCACCAACCCGGTAAATTCGCCCAGTGAGTGCCCGGCCACCGCATCCGGGACCACCCCTTCCTGCGCCAGCGCACGGGTGATGGCCACCGACGTGGCCAGCAACGCCGGCTGGGTGTACTCGGTCATCCCCAGTTTATCTTCGGGGCCGTTAAAACACAGGTCGGAAAGCGCAAAGCCCAACGCGTCGTCGGCCTCCTGAAAGGCCTCCTTGGCAACGGGGTAGGCTGCAGCGATGTCGCGACCCATGCCAACGGTCTGCGACCCCTGACCGGGAAACAGGAATGCGGTTTTCAAGACGTTATCCTCTGATCCAAACCGGAACGGCGCGGGTGCCGTGATTGTGAAAAACCCGCGCCGGAATGTCAATCGGAACGCCGGTCACCTCCGGCCATTCCGCCCTCTCTCTCATGCCCGGCTCAGCCCCACCTGAGCAGCGCCGCCCCCCAGGTAAGTCCCGAACCGAATGCCAGCATCAGCACCAGATCCCCCCGTTCCAGGCGCCCGGCCCGCACCGCCTCATCGAAAGCCAGCGGCACCGAGGCAGCCGAGGTGTTGCCGTACCGGTCCAGATTTACGTACACCTTGCCAGCAGGCAGTTCCAGGCGCTCGGCCACGGCATTCAGGATACGCATGTTGGCCTGGTGCGGCACCACCAGCGCCAGGTCGTGGGCCTTGATGCCGCCCGCGTCCTCCAGCACCGTGCGCGCCGCGCGCTCCATGTTGCGCACCGCCACCTTGAAGGTTTCGTTGCCCTTCATTTTCAGAAACTGCTGACGGCTGTCCACCAGCGCATCGCTCGGAGGCATGCGCGAGCCGCCCCCCGGCACGCAGATATAGTCCCAGGCGGCGCCGTCGGAATGGATGTCGGTGCGCATCAATCCGGGGGCCCCGGAACCGGTGTCGCCCTCCCCGGCCTGCAACAGCACGGCCCCGGCACCGTCGCCAAACAGCACGCAGGTGGTGCGGTCTTCCCAGTCCACCACCCGGCTCATGGTCTCGGCGCCGATCAGCAGCACGTTTTTGTAGCTGCCGGAGCGGATGTAGGCATCGGCCACGTTCAGGCCATAGATGAATCCGGAGCAGGCGGCGGAAAGGTCGAAGGCGGCGGCGTTGGTGGCTCCCAGGGCGGTCTGCACCAGACAGGCGGTGGCCGGAAAGAACATGTCCGGGGTGGCGGTGGCCACCAGCACCAGGTCCACGTCCTGGGCCGTGATCCCCGCGGCCTCGATGGCGCGACGGCCCGCTTCGATGGCCAGATCGGAGGTCGCCTGATTATCGGCGGCAATCCGCCGCTCCCGGATGCCGGTGCGGGCGGTGATCCACTCGTCGGAAGTGTCCACCATCCGTTCCAGGTCGGCGTTGGTCAGAACCCTCTCGGGGACATAGGAACCGGTCCCCGCAATGACCGTAGCAGTCACGAAACCTCCATCGGCTCGGGCAAATCGGCCGCAACGTCCTCGGCGATGTGGGAACTGACGCGTTCTTCCACCATGCGCTTGGCAACGCCCACGGCATTCCGGATGGCCCACGCATCGGACCGTCCATGACAGATGATAGAGACCCCGTTAAGGCCCAACAAGGGGGCACCGCCATATTCCGAGTAACTGACCTTCTTTTTGAAGGCCCGGAAGGCGGGCTTCAACAACCAGTATCCCAGCCAGCCAAAGGGCGCGGAGCGAATTTCACGGCGCAGCATTTCCATCACGGTCTCCACCAGCCCCTCACCGGTTTTCAGGGCCACATTGCCGATGAAGCCGTCGCACACGATCACGTCGCAGTTGCCGTTGAACAGGTCGCGCCCTTCGATATTGCCAATGAAATTGACCGGCGAACTCTTCAGACGGGTGTGCACTTCCTTGGTGAGGGAGGAGCCCTTACCCTCCTCCTCGCCGATGGACAACACCCCCACGCGCGGCGATGGCATGCGCAGCACCCGCTTGGCGTATTCGTAGCCCATGTAGGCGAACTGCACCAGATGCGCGGCCTTGCAATCCACGTTGGCGCCCACGTCGAGCATGATGGAATGGCCGTTGAGGGTCGGCAGCACGGCGGCGATGGCCGGCCGTTCCACACCGGGCAGGGTTTTCAGCACGAACAGGGAGGTGGCCATGCAGGCGCCGGTGTTGCCGGCGCTGATCACTGCCTGGCATTCGCCTTCAGCCACCCGCTGATTGGCGATCCAGATGGACGATTCACGCTTCTTGCGCACCACCACCGACGGGGACTCATCCATGGCCACCGTTTGCGGCGCGTGGATTACGCGAACGTCGAGCCCGTCCAGGGAAAACCCCACCAGGGCTTCGCGCACCCGGACCTCGTCTCCCACCAGATCGATTCCGATGCCATAGTCACGGGCGGCCTGAACGGCCCCTTCAACGATCACGCCGGGGGCGTGGTCGCCGCCCATGGCATCCACTGCAATGCGCACGAAATTCGGCTCCGTTATGATCGGCGAACCGGGCTAACGCCCGGAGCTCTCGCTACGCACCGCCCGGGCGGTACGCCGGAAATCAGATTGCCGAGGCCTCGACAACTTCACGCCCCTTGTACTGCCCGCAGGAAGGGCACGCGTTGTGGGGGCGGGTTGGCTCGCTGCAGTTGGGGCAGTTCACCAGCCCCGGAACCGTCAGCTTCTTGTGGGTGCGACGCTTGCGCGCCACGCTCTTGCTTGTTTTGCGTTTCGGATGTGCCATCGGTCGATCAACCTTGCTTCACGGCCACGCCGTCGCGCGGCGGGCGGTACGGGCGTCAGCCCTCCAACAACTTCTTCAGCACCGCAAGGCGCGGGTCGGTAACCTGGGAGGCGCATCCGCACGCGCCCCGATTCAGGTCCTCCCCGCATTGCGGGCAAATCCCCTTGCAGCCCTCGTCACACACCGGCGACATGGGCAACTCCAGCAACACCTGTTCGCGCGCCACCTCGGCCAGATCCACCCGGTCCCCCTCCAGATGGCATACGACCATGTCGCCCGCGCCCAGTTCAATCTCTTCTCCGTCCGGCATAATGCGGTCGAAGAGCACATCGAGCGGCGCCGAAACCGGCATCGAAAAAGCGTTCAGGCAGCGGCCGCAGACCACTTCCAGAACGCCTTCCACCACCCCGCGAACCCGCAGCCCATCCCCCTCGGACCCGGCTGTTCCGGTGATACGAACACCGTCTCCGGCAACCACGCCTTCCCCCAGATCACCCAACACGTCCGGGCCGATGGTCTCGGCCAGCACAAGGCCTTCCGGCGGTACCTGGGAAAGTAGAATGATCATGGTGGCCGCGAAAACACGGAATAATAATCTGCGGGATGCCGCAGTGTCAAGGAAAGAAGGCGCAAAACGGGGGGCGCGGCGACTGCGGCCACGCCCCCCGTTTGGAATACCGGACGACCGGTTGAAGCCGGGTCGTTACAGGGAAATCTTCAGTGACTTGAGAAACGCGCGGTCGAAGAAATTGCCGCGCTTGCCGCCTTCCGCCTGCGGGTCGTCGGCCTCCTGTTCCTCGATATCGGTCTGCACCTTGCCGGAGGTTCCCGCCACGGCGTTGCCCTGTTCGTCGTGCATCATCCAACCCTGCACCACCTTCGGACGGTACGGCTCGGCGGCGGGTTCACCGGACAGGGCAGCCTCGTGCTCCTGCTCCACCATGCGCAGCACGGAACTCATGTTGAGCAGCACCTGGCGGTTGTCCTGCTCCTGCATGCGGATCATCTCCTGCAAGCGGGGGTTGTCGGCAACCACATGCTTGAGGGCCGAAAACAGTTCACTGAGGTGCCGTTGCCTCACCTGGGCCTCCTCATGCTCGCTCATCATACCGTTCCTTATCTTATTCCGACCCTGCACCTGCCCTCGGGGCGGGCTCCAGGCGATTACACACACTCGCGGCCCGCGATACACACACGGCGCGGCCTTCAGCCGAGTTAGTATCCAAAAAGGGTGCCACACCGGGCCAACGGAGGGACTCGCACCGGAATCACCCCATATATGGGCATTTTGAGGGCTTTTTCAGGGTGCGCGGATTACCGGACGCCCGCCGGGAGGTGACCCAAAAAGGGGAAAAAAAATTCCGGTTTTACCCCGCCGCCGTTCGGGCGCGGGCAATCCGCTTCCTCCCGCCGAAAGGGCGCACGCGCCGCCACACGTTGACGCGCCCCCCCAAGGACAGGGATAATCGCGGCCTTTGCCCCTCCCAGCGAACAGGCCCATGACCCACCGTATCGACACCGCCTTCCGCACCGCCCGCAAAGCCGGGCGCAAGGTGCTGATTCCCTATGTAATGGCCGGAGACCCGGACCTGGACACCACCCTGCGCCTGATTCCCGAACTGGAAAAGGCCGGGGCCGATGTCATTGAACTGGGCATCCCGTTTTCCGATCCCATCGCCGACGGCCCGGTGATCCTGCGGGCCGCCATGCGCGCCCTGGTACACGACACCTCGCTCACCGACGTGCTGGGGGCGGTAAAAAAAATCCGCGCCGTCAGTCAGGTGCCGCTGGTGTTCATGAGCTACTACAACCCCATCTACCATTACGGCGTGGAAGCCTTCGCCCGCGACGCGGTGACCGCCGGGGTGGACGGGGTGATCATTCCCGACCTGCCGCCGGAGGAAGGGCACGACCTGATCGTGGCCGCCCGCAAGGAAAAGCTGGCCACCATCTTCCTGCTGGCCCCCACCTCGGACGACGCCCGCATCCGCAAGGTGACCCAGACGGCCACCGGCTTCATCTATTACGTGTCCATCACCGGCATCACCGGCGCCGCACTGACCGACATGGGCGACGTGGGCGCGCGCATTGGCGACATCCGCAAAAAAACCGGCAAACCCATCGCCGTGGGCTTCGGCATCTCCACCCCGGAACAGGCCCGCGCCATCGGCCGGATGGCCGACGGGGTAATCGTCGGCAGCGCCCTGGTGAAGCACATCGAGGCCAATCTGGAGGCCGACCGCGACACCCTGGTAAACGCCGCCACCGCATTCGTGGCCGGACTGCGCCAGGGGCTGGACGGCTAGCGCCGTCATGGCCGCCCCCCGCACCCGGTACGTCTGCCAGTCCTGCGGGGCCGCGACACCCAAATGGGCCGGCCGCTGCACCCAGTGCGCCGAGTGGAACACCCTGGAGGAGGAGGCCGCGCCCCAGTCCGCCCCCAAGGGAGCGGTGGCCATATCCGCCGGCGCCGCACCGCAAGCCATCACCTCCATTACCGGGCACGACACCCGGCGCATCTCCACCGGCATCGGTGAACTGGACCGGGTGCTGGGCGACGGCGTGGTGCCCGGCGCGGTGATCCTGGTGGGGGGCGACCCCGGCATCGGCAAATCCACCCTCATGTTGCAGGCCTCGCACAATCTGGCCGCCCGCGGACCGGTGCTGTATGTCTCCGGGGAGGAAGCGCCGCATCAGGTGCGCATGCGCGCCGAACGGCTGGACGCCGCCACCGACCATCTGCTGGTGCTGGCGGAAACCCAGCTGGAGGCCATCGAGCGGCACATTGAAAACACCGCCCCCACCGCGCTGGTGGTGGATTCCATTCAAACCACCTGGACCGAACGGCTGGACAGCGTGCCGGGCAGCGTGGGGCAGATCCGCGAGGTCAGCGCCCGCCTGATCGGCATCGCCAAGAAGCGCGGCATCCCCGCCTTTCTGGTGGGGCACGTGACCAAAGACGGGGCCATTGCCGGCCCCCGCGTGCTGGAACACATGGTGGATACGGTGCTCTACTTCGAGGGGGACCGGGGGCACGCCTACCGGGTGTTGCGGGCGGTAAAGAACCGCTTCGGCAACACCAACGAGATCGGCGTATTCGAAATGGGCGGCGAGGGACTGGCCGGGGTCGCCAACCCGTCCGCGTTCTTTCTGTCGGAACGGCCGCAGGGAGCCACGGGCAGCGTGGTCACCGCAGCGGTTACCGGCACCCGGCCGATCCTGCTCGAAGTCCAGGCGCTGGTCAGCCCGGCCCCCTACGGCAGCGCCCGGCGCACCGCGCTGGGGGTGGACGCCGCCCGCCTGGGGCTGCTGCTGGCGGTCATGGAAAAGCGGGCCGGACTCCAGGTGGCGGCGGAGGATGTGTACGTAAACGTCGTCGGCGGCTTCAAGCTGGACGAACCGGGGGCCGATCTGGCCATCCTGCTGGCGGTGGCAGGCAGTTTCCGCGATGCGCCCCTACCCGAGGACACCCTGGTGCTGGGAGAGGTGGGGCTGGCCGGGGAAGTGCGCGCCGTGCAGCAGATCGAGGCGCGCATCAAGGAGGCCGAGGGCCTCGGCTTCACCCGTTTTTTAATCCCCGCGCGCAACGCGGAGCGGCTGTCCCGCCCCGGCGTGGTGCCCATCTCCTCGGTGCGCGAGGCCATTGAACAGGCCTTCCAGTGAGGGGCCGGGTCGCGCACGGCGCACGGCTGGCACTGACCGCCCTGTTGCTGACGACCGCCAGCGGCTGTGCATCCCTCGCAAAACCGTCCCCCGTGTCCTTGGGGATGGCGCAGGTGATGAACGACCGGCGCGCCACGGTAACCTCCGCGGCGGCCCTCACGGAGATTCGCATCGACGGGCTGGAAAAGCTGCAGGCGCCGTTCCCGGCCACCTTCACCGCCACCCTGCGTCATACCGCACCGGACCAGTTCGAGGTGGACGCCTACGGCCCCATGGGGCTGCTGCTGTTCAGCTACAGCACGACCGCCGACAGCTGGCTGCTGCGGTCGCCGGGACAACCCCCGGCGGGTGGCCCGCTGGCCGCCAACGGGCGCGCCCCCGCCACCCTGCTGCTGGACACCCTGGCGCACCTGCTGGACGGCGTGCTCGGTGTGCCCCTGCACGGAGCGCCACCCCGCCGCACCAAAGACGGCGGTTGGCGCACGGCCCGTGACGGGGTGCGGTTCCACATGGTGGACGGCAATCTGGCCCGGATCGCTTTCAAGCGGCACGGGGTCGGCAAGGTGGCGATCGCCTATTCCGACTATCGACCGGTGGCCGGGACCACGTTCCCCCGGGAGGCGCCGCACGCCATCGTGCTCACCGTGCCCCGCCACCAGGTAACCATGACCGTGCAGGTGGCCGAATGGGCAGTGCAGTCCGCCCCGGCGGGATACTTCGCGCCTTGACTCCCCGCCCGGTTCCTGCTTGAATTCCCGTTTCCCGGAGTTTTGTAAAAACATCAAAAAATGGGTGCACGGGCGGCGGGCCCGGCAGCCGGACCGGGGCCTCTCACCCCGCCCCTTTTTACGCTTTTCAAGGAGTCACAGTCATGGCCGTACGGGTTGGCATCAACGGATTTGGCCGTATTGGACGCTGCGTGTTCCGCGCCGCGATGGGCCGCTCCGACATCGAAATCGTCGCAATCAACGACCTGACCGACGCCAAGACCCTCGCCTACCTGCTCAAGCGCGACTCGGTGCATGGCAACCTGTCGGCCAACGTGGAAGCCGGTGACGGAGAACTGAAGGTGGACGGCAGGTCCGTCAAGATCCTCGCCGAGCGCGACCCGGCGGCGCTGCCGTGGAAGAGCCTCAACGTGGACGTGGTGGTGGAATCCACCGGCCTGTTCACCGGCCGCGAAGCCGCTGGCAAGCACCTGGCGGCGGGAGCGCGCAAGGTGGTCATCTCCGCCCCGGCCAAGGAGCCGGACCTGACCGTGGTGCTGGGCGTAAACGACGGCGACTACGATAAAAACAGCCACCACATCGTGTCCAACGCCTCCTGCACCACCAACTGCCTGGCCCCGGTGGCCAAGGTGGTGAACGACAGTTTCGGCATCGTGCACGGCCTGGTGACCACGGTGCACTCCTACACCAACGACCAGCGTCTGCTCGACCTGCCGCACAGCGACCTGCGCCGGGCCCGCGCCGCCGCCCTGTCGATGATCCCCACCACCACCGGTGCCGCCAAGGCGGTGGCCGAGGTGCTGCCGGAACTGAAGGGCAGGCTGGACGGCATGGCCATCCGCGTGCCGACCCCCAACGTGAGCGTGGTGGACGCGGTTTTCACCGTGAAACGCGAGGTGACCGCCGAGGAAGTCAACGAAGCACTTGGAAAGGCCGCAAACGGCCCCATGAAGGGCATTCTGGTGGTCACCCATGATCCCGTGGTGTCCATCGACTTCAACGGCGATCCGGCCTCCAGCACCGTGGACGCAACCCTCACCAAGGTGATCGGCGGCACCATGGTCAAGGTCATCTCCTGGTACGACAACGAGTGGGGCTATTCCAGCCGTGTGGTAGACCTGCTCAACCGCCTGTAGCGCGCAAGGGGAACCGTGAAACGCACCCTCGACAAACTGGCCCTGAAGGGCAAACGGGTCTTCATCCGCGCGGACTTCAACGTACCGCTGGACGACGACCTGAACATCACCGACGACGCTCGCATCCGTGGCGCGCTGTCCACCATCAATTACGCCATCGACGCGGGAGCGAAGGTGATTCTGGGCTCCCATCTGGGCCGCCCCAAGGGCACACCCGACCCACGCCTGTCCCTCAAGCCGGTGGCGCGCCGCCTGGGGCGCCTGCTGGGCAAGGAGGTGGCCTTCGCGCCGGACAGCGTGGGCGGCCAGGTGGAAAGCATGATCGGCCGCATGCAGGAAGGCGACGTGCTGTTGCTGGAAAACCTGCGCTTCCACAAGGGCGAAACCGACAACGATCCGGGCTTTGCCAGGCAGTTGGCGCAACTGGCCGAGGTGTACGTGAACGACGCCTTTGGCGCCGCGCACCGGGCCCACGCCTCCATCACCGGCATCACCGAACATCTGGACGAGGTCGCCTGCGGCTACCTGATGCAGCGCGAGATCAGCTATCTGCACGGCGCCCTGCACGACCCGGTACGGCCACTGGTGGTGATCATCGGCGGTGCCAAGGTGTCATCCAAGATCGCGGTGTTGCAAAACCTCACCGAGCGGGCCGACAAGGTGATCGTGGGCGGCGGCATGGCCTTCACCTTCCTGCGCGCCATGGGCTATGGCGTGGGGGCCAGTCTGGTGGAGGAGGACATGCTGGAACTGGCCAACAAGATCCGCCTGGACGCCCGTTCCCGCGGCAAAAAATTCTACCTGCCGGTGGACTGCGTGGTGTCAACGGAGTTCTCCGCCAAGGCCGAAACCAAGATCGTCACCACCCAGGAGATTCCCGACGGCTGGCTGGCGCTGGACATCGGCCCGGCCAGCGTGAAGCTGTTCCAGGAGGCCATTTCCGACGCCAAGACGGTGCTGTGGAACGGCCCCATGGGGGTGTTTGAAATGGACGCCTTCTCGCGCGGCACCTTTGCCGTGGCCCACGCGGTGGCCGACACCTACGCCCTGACCATCGTCGGCGGCGGCGACTCGGCGCTGGCGGTGCACCGGGCGGGCGAAAGCGAGAACATGAGTTTCATTTCCACCGGTGGCGGCGCGGCACTGGAGCTGCTGGAAGGCAAGGTTCTTCCCGGCCTGGCCGTTATCCCCGACGCCGACTGATTTTTCGATCCAAAGGAGTCCCATGCACCCGGACCGCACCCCCGTCATGGCGGGCAACTGGAAGCTGCACAAGGGCATTCACGATACCGGCGGCTACGTGCGCGAACTGGTGCAGGCGCTCAAGGAGCGTGGTGACCTGGGCTGCGAGGTCATCATCGCCCCGGTATTCACCTCGCTGGCGGTGGCGTTGCAGGCGGTGTGGGGGTCCCCCATCAAGGTGGCCGCGCAGAACTGCCACTGGGAGGAGACCGGCGCCTTCACCGGTGAAATCTCCGCCGCCATGCTCAAGGAGGTGGGGGTCTCCCACGTGATCCTGGGCCACTCGGAGCGCCGCCAGTACTTTGGCGAAACCGACGCCACCGTCAACGGCCGCCTCAAGGCCACCCTGGCGCAACGCATGGCCCCGATTTTCTGCATCGGTGAAACCATCGACCAGCGCCGTGCGGGCGAAACCGAACGGGTGCTGGAGCGGCAACTGAACGACGGCCTGGCCGGCCTCGGCGCCGAGGCCCTGTCCACGCTGATTGTCGCCTATGAGCCGGTGTGGGCCATCGGCACCGGGGAGGTGGCCACCCCGGAGCAGGCCCAGGCGGCCCACGCCTATATCCGTGGCTGGTTTTCCAAGGCCCACGGAGACGGTTTCGCCAACCGGGTCCGCCTGTTGTACGGCGGCTCCGCCAAGCCGGACAACGTGAAGGAAATCCTCGCCTGCCCGGATGTGGACGGCTGCCTGATCGGCGGCGCCAGCCTGACGGCGGAGAGTTTTCTGCCGATGATCGACGCGGCCGCGTCCCGCTAACCCACCTCCGGCGATGGATATGAAGGATTCAACCGGATATCCTTGCCCGGAATACGTTCATCAATCCGCCCCGCCACCCCGGGGGGCTCGCCACAAAGGGTTCGGCATGGGGGATAGGAAGCAACAGGTTCGGAACACGGCGTTCCTTTCAGGCGCGCTGGCGGTTCTGGTGCTGGCCGCCTGCACCGTCAGCCCCACCGAGCCGGTCAATCCGCCGGACGAGATCGAGGCAGTCAGCCTCAACAGCAACGGGGTGATCGGCAACGGCGCCAGTTTCACCCCGGCCCTGAACAGTGACGGGCGGTATGTGGCTTTCGCCTCCGACGCCACCGATCTGGTGGTTCCGGCGGACGGCAACGGGGTGACCGACATCTATCGCCGCGACCGGCTGGTCGGCACCACCATCCGCCTTTCGGTAACCGATGCCGGGCTGGAGGCCAACGGGGCAAGCCTCAATCCGAGCCTCAGCGCCAGCGGGCAGGTGGCCGGTTTTCAGTCCGACGCCACCAATCTGGTGATCCCCGCCGATACAGGCACCTTTACCGACGTGTTCATTCACGCCGCCACCACCACCCGCCGGGTGTCGGTGAACACGCTGGGCAACGAACCGAACGGGAACAGCACCAACCCGTCTGTCAGCGCCAACGGTAAGGTGGTGGCGTTCCAGTCCGACGCCACCGATCTGGAATCCCCGTCGATCGACACCGGGGTCTTCACCGATGTATTTGTTCATGCCACCACCACCACCGGCGCCACCACCCGGATATCGGTAAGTGCCACGGGCACGGAGCCGAACGGCAACAGCACCCTGCCCTCCATCAGCGGCGACGGCTCCCGGGTGGTGTTTCAGTCGGACGCCACCAATCTGATCTTGCCCGCAGACGGTAACGGCTTTACCAATATCTATCTGCGCGACACGGTGGGGGCAGCCACGTATCTGGTTTCCAAAAGCCCCGTCAGCAACAAACCCGCCAACGGCGCCAGCACCAATCCGGTGATCAGTACCGACGGCAACTTCATCGCCTTCCAGTCCACCGCCACCGATCTTGGTCCGGCAGGCGCCAACGCCACGGAAGACATCTTCCTGTGCAACTGCACCGACCCGGCCAACCCGAGCATCACCCGCATATCGGAGAGCCGCACGAACGCGGATGGCAACGGCGCCAGCATCAACCCGGCCATCAACGCCAACGGCAACTATGTGGCGTTTGAATCGACCGCCTCCAATCTGGTGCCCGGAGACAGCAACGGCAAGGTGGACCTGTTCATCTACGCCAACACCAGCACCAAAAGCCTGACCCGCGTGTCGGTGGACAAGTACGGGGTGCAGGTGACCGATGGTGACAGCAGCCAGGCGGCGCTCAGCGGCACCGGGCTGGTGACGGCATTCCAGACGGATTCGGCGCAAATGCTGGCCAACGATACCAACGGCCAATCGGACGTGCTGATCGCCCCCACCCCCTGACCCTGGCCAGCCCCTAGCCCGGGCCCCTCCGGATGCCCTATAGTATCCGCGCCCGCGCACGGTCGGGCAGCGCTGTCACCCCTTGTCGGAACCCATGAAAAAAATCGAACGCACCCTGGAAAGCATTATCTTCAACAGCCGCTGGCTGCTGGCCCCCTTTTATCTGGGGCTGGTGCTGGCCATCGGCCTGCTGCTGGTCAAGTTCGCCAAGGAGTTAGCGCATCTGGTTCCGGTGGTGTTCACCGGCGGCGGCGAGCAGGTGATCATCGGGATTCTTTCGCTGGTGGACATCGCCCTGGTGGCCAACCTGCTGCTGATCATCGTGTTCGCGGGCTATGAAAACTTCGTGTCCCACATCCACACCGAAAACGCGGAAGACCGTCCCGAGTGGATGGGACACGTGGATTTTTCGGACCTGAAAATCAAGCTGATCGGCTCCATCGTCGCCATTTCCGCCATCGAACTGCTCAAGGCGTTCGTGAACATGAAGGAAATGACCACCGACATGCTGGCCTGGAAGGTTGGCATCCATCTCACCCTGGTGGTGTCCGGCGTGCTGTTCGCCGTCATGGACCGCCTTGGCGTCGCCAAAAAGCGCCTTAAAAGCGAGTCCTAGCTCCCGTAGGTTTCGCGGTGGACGCGGGATTTCGGGACGCCCATCCGGTCGATCAGGGAGAGGGCGGTTTCCATGAAGCGGGGGGCGGGTTCCTCCCCTGCCTCCGCAGCGCGGGTCTTGTCGAAGCGGGTTATGCCGGGACCGCACAGGAAAAACTCGCACCCGTCCGGGCTTTTGAGCACCTCATCCAGCAGATCGGCGGAAATGCGCCCGCTGCGAACGCGGTCGTTGAAGCGGCTGGTGTCTTCCTCGCGAGTCAGGGCGTGAAACACGCGCAGGCGGTCCGGGTGCATCTGTTGCAGGTAATCCCACTCCCGCTTGTAGATCACGTCGTCCCAGGTGCGGTTGGATAGCACCAGGGTGTGACGGACCCCCGGATGGTTGCGCAGGGCATACTTGATCATGCTGAAGTTTGGCACCACGCCGCTGCCGGCGCAGACGTGCACCATGTGATCGGTGCGCTCCGCGATGTCCTCCGGCAGGGTGTAGGGGCCGGTAAAGCCGCTCACCACCATGCGCGAACCGGGCGTCACCCGGCGCACCAGCAGGGGGGAGAGCAACGGCGGATACTGGGTCACGCCGCTGGTGTATTCCTCGGCCTTGATGGTGATGGCCAGCTGCTTCTCGTCCGGCGAAGAGGCCAGCGAATAGGCGCGCGGCGGTTCCTTGCGTCCCTTCAGGTCTTCCAGATAACGGGTGAACCGGTCCAGGGACGGAAACTGGTGCGGGTCGATGGTCAAAAAGTGTCCGGGGCGGTAATCCAGCGCATCGTTGCCGGTGAACAGGATCATGGTCACTGTGTCCGGCGTCTCCGGAATCACGTTGGCCACCACCACTTCCAGGTCACGAACCTTCCTGCGCTTGTCGGAATCGGTCATGCCGTACCCTCCTTTTCTTCCGGAAACGAATGCCCCCGCGCCGCGAGGCAATGCCATGTGCAAGGCCCGTTCCATCCTTTTCATCAGCCTGGTTTTATACATTTGTTCAAGTGGTTGCGATCCATTCGCCAAACCTGTGACGACCTCATCCGCGGGGGTATTCGCGAACAATCCGGTGCCGGGTGTGCAAATTTGCGCAGGTAGAAGCGGTTTTCCGGCGGAGGCGGTACGGTTTTGGCCGCCATGTGCATATCCCCCCACCGCCGTATGGGATGGGCATTGGCCCGCGGTTGCGGTATACACTGGTGCGGACCCTCCAGCGGGTCCGCACAACAAGGAGAAACGCCCTGGAGATTTATGTGGATGCGGATGCCTGCCCGGTGAAGGACGAGGTGGTGCGCGTGGCCGACCGGCACCGTCTGGTGGTGCACATGGTCAGCAACTCCTACATGCGCCTGCCGGAGCGGGACACGGTGCGCCGGGTGGTGGTGGGTGGCGACGCGGATGAGGCGGACGACTGGATTGCGGAGCGTATCGGCCCCGGCGACATTGCCATCACCGCCGACATCCCGCTGGCGGACCGCTGCCTGAAGGCCGGAGCCGCCGTGCTCGGACATAACGGAAAGCCGTTTACCGATGCGGGCATCGGCTCGGCCCTGGCCATGCGGGATCTGATGGGGCACCTGCGCGAGACGGGCGAAATCCGGGGCGGTGGGCCGTCATTCGCAAAGCGCGACCGGTCACGTTTTCTGGAGGCGCTGGAGCGGATGATTCAGGCGGAACGCAAACGGGCGCTTCTTTCCCGCCCCAAACCGCCCCGCCCCACGGCAAAAGGGGGCTGATCCGCACACGGGGGGCGTTTCAGCGGGTGGAGGCGGTCTTCTTTTCATAGGCCATCTTGCAGGTGGGGCAGACCCAGCGGCCGGGGGTTTGCGCGGTCGGTTCATGCAACCGCGTGCGCAAGCCCACACTGTCGTAACACTGACGGCAGAACGGCCCGGTCAGTTCCCCTTCCGGATCTGGAAACCAGTAGGCCCCGTGCCGGAACACGGCGCGGCCCCTGTCGTCCATCTGGGCGCGTAAGCGGGTGTTCTCCTCGCGCAACTCCAGCGCGTATTCGCGCATGTCCACCAGGTGCTCCTGAAGGTCCAGTACCTTGCTGCGGATGTCCGCATCCCGAATCTGCGCGGCGGCCTTTTTCAGGTCGCCAAGGATGCTCCGAACCATCGGCCACGCGTTCGCGCCGGGCATGCTGTGGGTACTGCTCATGGGGAACTCCAGACCGGTTACAGATGGTTTTAGAATACGCAATTAGTGCGTGAAAATCACCCGTTTTCTGAACGCTCCCGCTGCCCGCTCCGGCATCAAAAAAGGCGCCCGCGGAACAACCGCCGGGCGCCTTTTCGATAACCGCTTGTTTTTCCGGAAATTGCCCGATTCTCGCGCTTATCCGGAAAAGTCCCCGCAGTCCCCGTATTCCACCTTCTCCGCGGAGGCGGGGCCGTTGCCACTATCGAAGGTCACACTCCAGGCGCGCTTGCCGCCGTGAACGGAGATGGTTTTTACCTTGTCCAGATTCCGTGGCACCCGGACCACCACGATGCGATCGGGCCCCAGGGTGACCATTTCACCCAGAAAGGTGTTTTCCTTGCCCGGGTTTTCTCCGGCGCGGATCACGCGCAGGATCACCTGACTGGCGGTGCCACCCACGGTGGCCCGCACGCACTGGCCCTCTTTCAGGGTGATGGCCGGTTTGAGATCGCACCAGCCGCTGCCCCACTTGGAAGAACTGCCGAACTTGCAGTTGAGCGGCTCGGCGAACGCCATGGACGGCGCCACGGTGGCCCCCAGCAGCAGCCCGCAGGCCACGATTGCACGGAACTTCATACACACACTCCGCTGTTGGGCCCGCGTCAGGCGCAGGCGATTTCATCCGCCAGGCTGCGCCCGGACTTAACCACCTTGACGTGCTGGTTCACCTGCACCGAGGAACCCCGCACCCCGAGCTGCTCGTACAGGAACACGAATTTGTCCTCCAGCTCCTGGCCGATCCCGGCGCGGTTGGCCTGGGGCAGGGTCCAGAAGCGCTCGCGGAACGGTCCGAACCCCTTCTTGCGGGTCTTGTAAAGGAACTGGGCCTCGGTCTGCCCGTCCTTCATCTCGTCGGCGCAGTTCTCGCGCAGCCAGTTGAACACATCCTGCTTGAGGTCTTCCGGAATGTTGCGGCTGTCGTAGATCATGTTCTGGAAACCGGTGGCCAGATGGACCTCGGAGGCATTGTTGCTGACGAACTGGTTGAACGCCTCGTCCGGCAGGGTGCTGGCGCCGTGCTGCACGGTGCCGGAGATGTGGTATTTCTCGCGCGCGGACTTCGAAATGTCCTTGAGCACCGCAAAGTCCAGCGCCACCTCGGCCACCGAGCCGTCGGCGGTGGGCACGCCGCCATGACTGGTGCCGGTTTGCACGCTGATCTTGCTGATACCGGCCATGCCCGAAGGCAGGGTGGCGTTGTAGCCCTCCATGAAGGCCTCAAACTCCTCCACGGTGCTGTTCTTTTCACCCACCTCGCCGATCTCGCCGCCCACGCTGACGGTGATCCCCGCAGGCTCCAGTTCGCGCACCAGTTCGGTCAGTTCGGCGGCGCGCTCAAAGTTGTGGCGTTGCTGCTCGGGCACGGTGGGGAAGGCCAGGTCCACCAGCGTGGAACTGTCGATGTCGATGTTGTAGAAACCGGCCGGAATGGCCTCGGAGATCAGTTCCCGCACCTCGTGCACGGCGGCCTCCGGGTCCTGGTTGTATTTTTTGGCGTTGACCTGGAAATGGTCGCCCTGAATGAACACCGGACCCCGATACCCCTCGCGCAGACAGGCGGCCAGGATGACGGCGGCGTATTCGGACGGGCGCTGGAAGGTGTAGCCGATTTCGCTCTTGGCGATTTCGAAAATGAACGCGCCGGAGTTCACCTTCTGGGCGGCGCGCACCATGGCGCGGGCGGTATCGTAGGTGAGCACGCGAATGTTGACGGCGGGCACCGTCATCGGCGGCACCTCGCCCCGGCCCATGGCCATGTACAGACCGTGAATGGAACCGGAGGCGCAGCCCACCGCATTGCCGATCTCGCGGATCAGCCAGCGGCAGGTGCCGCGCACCTCGGCGGTGTCGGCAAACACCGCATTGTAGACCAGCCGGTCCATGGCCTCGCCCTGCAGGGCGGCCTCGTTCTGCACGGTAACGGCGTTCCCCTGCCGGGTGATTACCCCGGCCAGCGCGGCGTCGATATCGGATACGGATGCAAACTTGCTCAACGAAAAATCCTCCCCTGCGCGCGCGGAGTAAAAAAACGGGCGCGCCGCGTGACAGCCAACAGTCAGAAATGACGATAGCAGGAAACCCGCATGTGGCAATTATAGAGGGTTGGGGGGTCCGGTTAAAGGCGGATGCGTAAAAGCGGAGGAATTACCGCCCCACCCTCCCGTGCGACGGGTCATTCCGCCGACTGCAGGCGCTCCCATGCCGCCCGTTCCGCCGCAGCCTCGGCGGTGCGCCCCTGGGCATCCAGCACATCGGCCAGCCCCCGGTGCGCCACCGCATGATCCGGCGCACGCCGGAGCGCGTGGCGATACTCCGTTTCGGCCTCCACGTACCGATCCCCCAGCAGCAATACCCCGGCCATATCCACGCGGGCCTCCACATGTTCCGGTTGCAGGCGCAACGCCTCGCGCAGGTGGTGCTCCGCCGCCGCCAGATCGCCCCGGTCGCGCAAAAAACCCGCAAACCCCCAATGCATGTCCGGCTGCTCCGGGCCCAATTCGACGGAGCGGCGGTATTCGCGCATGGCGGCGCCCTCCTTGCCCTGGGCATCGAGGATAAACGCCAGTTGCTGGTGGGCGAGCGCGTTGTCCGGGTCCAGCTTCAGCACCCGGCGCACTTCGCCCTCCGCCTCCGGGCCGCGTTGGGTGGCGATGAGAAACAGGGCGTAATCCATGTGCGCGTCCATGTTCTCGGGATCGCGCCGGATGGCGTCCTGCATCCGCGCCTCCTCCGCCGAGGCGGGGGCGGCCATTTCCAGCGGCGCGGACGGCCCCGAAGCGCAGCCGGGAGCCAGCACGGATGCCGCCAGCAACAGGCAGGCCAAGGTGGTGATACGGGCCATATTCCCCTCCATGGAAAACGCTCCATCCCCTTTATGAATAGCGCTCCGGTCCCGGAAAGAAAAGCCCCCCTTCCATCCCCGCGCCGGTGCGGCGGATCAGATTTCGTCCGCCTGCTCGTCCTCGAGCCGATCCGCCTCGGCGAGGGACGCCTGCGCCTCGTCGCTGCGGCCGACGGCCTCCAGCAACTCCCCCAGACAGCGGTGGGCGTGATACAGCCCCGGCTCGGATTCAATGGCCGCCCGGTAGTGCTGCTCGGCCTCGTCGAATTTCTCCTCGTCTTCCAGCATCAGCCCCAGGTTGACGTGGGCGGGGGCGTGCTCCGGGCACAGGCGCAGGGCTTCGCGGTAGCTTGCGGCGGCACCGGTGGTGTCCTCCTTTTCGTCCAGCAGGAGCCCCAGATTGAAATGGGCCGACTCGTCCTCCGGGTCCAGCCGGATGGCGGTGCGGAAAAGCTCCTCCGCCGGGCCGGTCTGCCCCTGATCGGCCAGCAGGGTGCCCAGGTTGTTGTAACCCGCCGGATCGTCCGGATCCAGCCGCAGCACTTCGCGGTAGTGGGCCTCCGCTTCGTCGGCGAGGCCGGATTCGTCCAGCATCTGAGCCAGGTTCCACTGGGCGGAAACATCCTCCGGGTCGATCTCCACCGAGGCGCGGAATGCCTCCAGACCCGCGTCGAAATCCCCCTGCCGGGCCAGCAGCGCGCCCAGGTCGTTATAGGCCACCGGGTTTTCCGGCTCCAGGGCGATCACCGCGCGCAATTCCTTTTCCGCCCCGTCCGCGTCCCCCTTCAGTTCCAGCAGGCGGGCCAGATTGTGGCGGGCCAGCGCATAGTCCGGGTCCACCGCAAGGGCCTGGAGGGTTTCCTTTTCGGCCCCGTCGCTGTCGCCCTGCTCCAGCAGCAGCACCCCCAGGTCGGCACGGGCCTCCACGTCGTCCGGGTTTTCGTCCAGTGCGGCGCGCAGTGCCTCGATTTCCTGTCTCGGATCAATATCGTTCATGGGTCGGTCATCCTCAGGCGGTAAAAAAGTGAGGTACAGCTTACCCCACTCCGCCACCCCCCGGTGTTTCAATCACCAGCTGGTCCCCCGCCCGCACCTCCACACTGGCCTTTCCGGGCAGCACTTCCAGACGGCCACCGGCGCGGATCAGGATGTTCGAGCCGCTGGCGCCATCCGCGCCACCGTGCAGGCCGAAGGGCCGGGTATCCCGCCGTTCACACACCAGACTCAGGTGCAGATCGGCCAGAAATTCAAAGTGACGCACCAGCCCGTCTCCCCCCGGCCACCGCCCCGGCCCGCCGGAACCGGGGCGCAGCGCGAACTGCTTTAAACGCACCGGGTAGCGCGTTTCCAGCACCTCCGCATCGGTGATGCGGGTGTTGGTCATGTGGGTGTGAACCCCGCTGGCGCCGGGGGTGCCGTCCGTATCCCCCGCCGGGCCGTGCCACGGGGCCACCGCCCCGGCCCCCCCCGCGATGGTTTCGTAATAGCCCCATCCCGGACGGGTGCGTTCCGCGGCGCCAGGGGGCCCAAAGGTCAGGTTGTTCATGGTGCCCTGGCTGGCGGCGGCGCGGCCCACGGCGGCCAGCAGCACGTCCACCACCCGCTGGCTGACTTCCACATTGCCCGCCGCCACCGCCGCGCCGGGGGTTGGGTTCAGGCACGACCCCTCCGGTATTACGATGGTCACCGGTTCCAGACACCCGGAGTTGAGCGGGATGCGCGCGTCCACCAGGGTGCGCAGCACATAGATCACCGCCGCCTTGACCACTGCCGGCGGGGCGTTCAGGTTGCCCTCCACCTGCATGCCGGTACCCGCAAAATCCACCGTCATCTGCTCGCCCGCCACGGTCAGGGTCACGGAAATGGGGGTGCCGTCGTCCATCCGGTCGGCAAAACGGTGCGCCCCGTCCGGCAGGCGGCGAATGGCCCCGGCCACCTGGGCCGCCGCGTTGGCCTGCACATGCCCCATGTAGGCGGTTACCATGGGCAGCCCGTACTGCGCCACCATCTGCATGAGCAGCCGCACCCCGTGCTGGCCCGCCGCCACCTGCGCCTTCAGGTCGCCCAGGTTGCCCTCCGGATCCCGCGCCGGCCAGGGCCCGGTGGTGAGACGGGTGCGGATTTCGTCCTCCAGAAAGCGGCCCGCGCGCACCAGCGGCTCGGCGGCAAACACGATGCCCTCCTGTTCCAGCGAGGTGGAAAACGGCGGCATGGAGCCGGGGGTGATGCCCCCCACGTCCGCGTGGTGCCCCCGGCTGGCAGTGAAAAACGCCAGCTTCCCGTCGATGAATACCGGCGTCACCACCGTAATGTCCGGCAGATGGCTGCCCCCCAGCGCCGGGGCGTTGGTGACGAACACATCGCCATCGGCCATGTGCGGATGGGCTTCCGCCACGGCCTTTACGCTTTCGCCCATGGCCCCCAGATGCACCGGAATGTGCGGGGCGTTGGCCACCAGACCGCCGTTCGCGTCGAACACCGCGCAGGAGAAATCGAGCCGCTCCTTGATGTTGGTGGAGGTGGCCGTATTTTGCAGCACCGCCCCCATCTGCTCGGCAATGGACATGTACAGGTTGTTGAAGATCTCCAGATGCACCGGGTCGGCCACCGTGTGATGGGCGTCCGCGGGGATGGCCACCCCCGCACGGTCGGTCAGTTCCAGCGTGCCGCCGGCCAGCACCGTGGCGGAAAACCCGGGGGCCAGCAGCACCGTTCCGGTGTCCTCCAGAATCAGCGCCGGGCCGTGGATTTTCTGGCCGGTGGCCAGCGCCTCGCGGGCGTACACGGGTGCCTCCACCCAGCCGCCGTCGAACCACACCGGCGCGGTGCGCTCCGGCGCCGCCGGTACGGCTCCGGCCCGTGGCGCGGGCAGATGGGGCCGGGAGCCGGGGCCGATCACCTCCACCCGCAGTTGCACGATCTCCACCGGGTGGTCCCCCCGCAGGTGGCCAAACCGTTGCGCATGCAGGGCCTCGAACGCCCCGCGCCAGTGGCCATCCGGCGGCGCGGTGACGGTAAGCGGGGTTTCCGTGCCCCGATAGCGCAGGTCCATGCGGCGGATGACGGCCACCATATCGCCCCGGTATCCCTGCGCCCGGATCGCCGCCTCCCCGTCCGCCGCCAGCCGCTCGAAGGCCGGTTCGGAGCCACGAATCCCGTCCCCGTCCAGGGTTGCAAAGCCGCCCGGCGCTTCGCCGTTCCAGGTGGTATCGGCCAGCCCCATGCCAAGGGCGGACAGCACCCCGGCCAGCGGGTGCAGCAGGATTTTCCGGATGCCCAGTTGGCGCGCAATGGCGCACGCGTGCTGTCCCCCCGCGCCGCCGAACACCACCAGCGGGTAATCGCGCACGTCCACCCCGCGCGCCACGCTGATCTCCTTGATGGCCTGGGCCATGCTGGCGTCGGCGATATGGATGAATCCCCCGGCCACCTGCTCCGGGGTCATCGGGGGGGCATCGGCGGGCAGGTCGGCATTCACCCGGTCGGCGATTTCGCGCAACGCCTGGTCCACCCGCTCCTGCTCCAGGGGGAACGGAAAGCGGTCCGGCAGCACCCGCCCCAGCGCCACGTTGATGTCGGTAATGGCCGGTTCCGAGGCCGCGAACCCGCCGTCATCCCCCTTCAGCCCGTAACAGAGCGGCCCCGGCCAGGAGCCGGCGCTCTCCGGCCCCACGGTAAACCGGAACCCGTCGTAACGGCACAGGGAGCCCCCCCCGGCGGCCACCGTGTGAATGGCCATCATGGGGGCCTTCACCCGCACCCCGGCGGTGACGGTTTCATACACTTTTTCAAATTCGCCATCGAAGCGCGACACGTCGGTGCTGGTGCCACCCATGTCGAACCCCACGGCCCGGGGATACCCGGCCAACTGCGCCACATGGGCGGCGGCCACCACCCCCCCGGCGGGCCCGGACAGGATGGCGTTGTGGCCCCGGAACGCCCCCGCCCCGGCCAGCCCCCCGGAGGACTGCATGATATACAGTTCGCTGCCGGGCAGTTCCGCCTGCAAGGCAGCCACGTAATCGCGGATCAGGGGGGACAGGTACGCATCCACGCAGGTGGTGTCCCCCCGGGCGGTAAAGCCGATGCCGGGGGCCACTTCGTGGGAGCACGACACCCACCCGAAGCCGCTCTCCCGGGCGAGTTCCGCAATACGCCGCTCCTGTTGCGGATGGGCGAAGGCGTGCAGCAGGCACACCGCCAGCGCGTCATAGCCATCCTCGCGAATACCCGACAGGGTGGCGCGCACGGCCCCCTCATCCAGCGGTGTCAGTTCGGTGCCATCGGCGGCCATGCGCACGGATACTTCGGCCACCCGGCCATAGAGGTTTTCCGGGCGGGCAATGCGAATGTCAAAAATTTCCGGCCGCGCCTGGGTGCCGATGAACAGGGCGTCGGCAAAGCCCTCGGTGACGATCAGCGCGGTGGGTTCGCCCTTGCGTTCCAGCAGGGCGTTGGTGGCCACGGTGGTGCCCATGCGCACCCGGCACGCCGGAATGGTTGCAGTTTCCGACAGGCCCAGCACGGAGCGGATGGCGATGAGGGGGGCGTGGTCGGAGGACAGCACCTTGCGGATGTGGACCTGCCCGTCCGGGGCCAGCGCCACGCAATCGGTAAAGGTGCCGCCGCGGTCGATCCAGAATTCCCAACGGGACGAACGATTGTCAGGGGAGCCGCTCATGGGCGGTCATGGTACGGGATGGGTTCCCGAAGACCCAAGAGAGGCAGGATCCTACCCCTCCGCCTCCTTCAGCACCCCCGCCTTCTTCATCACGCGGATCAGCAGGGTAAGCACCGCCACGGCCACCGCCGCGCCGCCCACCATCAGCATCTGATCCTTCACCCCGGCGCCGCCCGCGCTCCACACCCGCCAGGCCACCACCGCCAGCACGGTCAGCGCGGCGGTGGCGTCGGTGGTGTATTCCTTCACCACCACGCGGCCCCAGTTGAAGCGGTAGCCCTCCAGGGTCTTTCCAAGGCCCGCCAGGCGAATGCCCCAGCGCGGGGTGGAGGCCACGTATTCGTCGAACTGCGCGCCGAACTTGCCGCGCAGAAAATTCTCCTCCGCCGCCACGATGGCGATATACGCATGGACGAAGTAAACGGTGCCGATGGCGATCACCCACGGGCTGCCGTGGAAGATGAACGTGCCCAGCAGGATCATCAGGTTGCCCACGTACAGCGGGTTGCGGCAGTGGGAGAACATGCCGCCGGTCACCAGGGTGTCGGCATAGACCTTCTTCTGCAGGCCGCCGCGCTTGATGTATTCCATGCCCACCACCGTCCAGCGCAGGGCGGCGCCGCCGAACACGATGAGCAGGCCGGCCAGCGCCACCCAGCGGTCCACGCCCGGAAAACCGGGACGGAACGCCACAAACAGTGCCAGCATCAGAACGGGAAACAGGGTGTTGCGCCAGCGGAACAGGAAGTTGCCGTAGCGGATCAACATGGACGGGGGTGCGGACACGGCGGCTTCGCTCACTTCACCGCCACCATGCAGCAGAAGTTGTACCAGCGGAACGACTCCTCCACGTGCTGGAAGCCTACCTTCTTGAGCAACTCCACGTTCTCCTCGTAGCGGTAGGGGATCAGCACGTTCTCCAGCGCTTCGCGCTTTCTGGCAATCTCCACTTCGCTGTAGCCCACGCGCTTCTTGTAGTTGTAGTAATACTTGATGAAAAGCCGGTTCAGCAGGGTGTGCTCGCTGGTGATCTTTTCCGCCAGAATCAGCACCCCGTCGTCCCGCATGCCGTCGTAGATCAGCTTCACCAGCCGCTCCCGGTACAGGGGACGCACAAATTGCAGGGTGAACAGGATGCTCACCACGCTGGCGTTGTCGATCTGCAACCCCTGGTGGATGTCGTTGTTACGAAACTCGATCTGCCGCACCTTGGCGATCTCCGCGTGCTTCTTGCGCGCCTGATCCAGCATGTCGTCCGAGTTGTCGATGCCGATCATGCGCACGTTCGGATCGACGGTGGCGTGCATCAGCTGCATGGTGGTGCCGGTGGAGCAGCCGATGTCGTACAGGTTGCTGCCCGGCACCGCGAAGTCACCGGCAATCTCCGCCGTGATGCGCTGGATTTCGGCGTAGTAGGGCACTGACCGCCCCACCATGTCGTCAAACGCCTGGGCCACGGTGGCGTTGAACTGAAAGTCGCGCATGGGTTCGTCTTCGTTGGCGAACACGCGATCCACGGCGGGCTGGGGCCGGGCGCCGGAGGCGTCCGCCTGATTGGCCTTCTGGTTATTGGCCGTCTCTTTTCCGGACATGGGGGATATCTGCCTTTGGCGAGAGAAAAAATCGCCTACAGATTAACGGGACAGGGGGAAGGGTGCAAGCACCACGGGGGCGGGTTGGCCGCCGTTCAGACGGCGTCCGTCTGCTTCAGGCAGTGGGCCACCAGCACGTCCAGCGCCTCCGGGTCGTCCATCCGCGCGCGGTCGAACTGAATGCCCATGCCGGACGGCTCCAGATAGGCCACTCTGCCCGGCACGCGCACCTTCACCAGCCGCCGCTCGATGCGGGTCATCCACTGCACCTCCAGCAGCGTGTCGGCGGGAAACGGCGTGGTGGTTTCCACGAACGCCCCGCCCCGCCCCAGGGTGCGCATCCACCCGGCCTGCCGCAGGTCACTGTGCACCGCGCGCACCGTCACCCGGATGCCACGGGCCCGCACACCGGCACGGGGCGTGCTGCGCAACGATTCGGGACTGGATGGGTTGGACGCAGCCAAGGTCAGGACGCTGCCGCCCCTTGTGGAAGCGCGCGAAAGTGAGCCACCAGGGCTTCGATCCGCGCCGGGTCGGCGATGGATTCCGGGTCCAGTTGAATGCCCATGCCTCTGCTGTCGTGGTGCGCCACCCAGCCGCACAAGGTCATGCGGACCGTTTGATCCCCCATGCGGGCCAGCATTTCCACGGTCACTTCCGCCTCGTGCGGGATCGGCTGGCCGCTTTCGATATACATGCCGCCCGGCGACAGGTTCCGCACCCAGCCGTGCATGGCCCAGCGCCCGTCCTCCGAGCGCACGTCGGCGCGAATCGCCTCATCGGGCAACGGGATGCGCGGGGCGCGGGTTTCCAACGTACTCACCGGAACGAACGGACGCTTGCGCATGAACCTCTCCACTCTCCCCATGCCACACCCCCATGCCACACCCCCATGCTGCCCCCCATCCCGGGACTCCGGACTGATACCGGACCTTATTCGCTCGAATATACTTTCATTTCGGCGGCGCCGAAATGAAACTACACCATATTTCATTGATTTTTTTGTGGTTATGAACGGAGTTCAGTTTACGGTGCCGGGGGTGGCTTATCTAAATAACAGGCAACAAGCTCGGCAAGCCGCTCCGGATGGGTGACCGTTGCCGGGTCAAATTGCAGGGCCACGCCATCGGCATCGCGGTAGACCGACCAGCCGAGCAGCGAAAAGCGCTCGGCCCGCTCCCCCACACGGCCCAGGAACTCGATGCCGACCTCCGTGTCGGGCGGCATGGGGCTGTCGGATTCCACTCGCATGCCACCGGTTCCCAGGGTACGGACCCAGCCGCTGAACGTCCACAAACCGTTCACGCTGCTCACCGTGGCGCGAATACCGCGCACCGGAACCGGTGCGCGGGGAGGGCGGGTTTCCGGGGTCGATACCGGCACCTTCGGGCGGGGACGCATGGGCGCGGAACTCCTGGCTTAAAACCTGTCGCCTGCTCCACCCGGTCCCCACAGGCCCCATCACCCGGCAAACTGTTTACCGGGTACATATCCCTAAACTAATCGACCGGAACCCCGCCTTTCTTGAGTGCGAAATGAATCAGTTTTCCGTGGGAGCCCGGTTTTCCAGGTAGTGCACCACCAGCTTGCGCACCCGGCCCGGATCGGAGATGGAGCCGCGGTCGAACTGCAGCCCGACGCCGCTGCTGTCCTGATACACCACCCAGCCGAGCGCCTTGACGCTGCGGGTGGCACTCCCCTGCTTTGCCTGGAATACGATGCCCACCTCGGCGTCGCGGGGCATCGGCACATTGGTTTCCACGAACATGCCGCCGCTGCCGATGGTGCGGACCCAGCCGTGCATGGCCGACTGGCCGTCGATGGTGTTTACCAGGGCACGCATCCAGCCGGAGGGAACCGGCGCGCGCGGAGATCGGGTTTGTGGGGTCGCCGGGGGTACGTTAGGACGTTCGCGCATGGGGCCTCCAACCTTAAGCCCTCTCACAAAAAACACCTTGCGCCACGGCCTGTCCCCCGACCAGCGGTGACGTGACTAAAAAACCTAGGCGGCCGCGGCCTCCGCCGTTTCCAGATAGTGAGCCACCAGGGCGTCGATCCGCTCCGGATCGGTAATGGTGGACTCGTCGAACTGAAACGCCACTCCGCTGGTGTCCTGATAGACCACCCAGCCGAGCAGGTTGATCCGCAGCGTCTCCCCGCGATGCGAAACCACGCAGTTGATATTCACCTCCGCATCCGGCGGAATCGGCAGGCGGCTTTCCACATACATTCCCCCCGGGGCCAGGGTGCGCACCCAACCGTGCAGCGACCAGACGCCATCCACCGTGCGCACGTCGGCGCGGATGCGATCGTCGGTCAGTGGCGCGCGCGGGGCGCGGGTTTCCGGGGTCACAATTGGAAGTATGGGTCGCTTGCGCATGGCACCTGCCTCACATGGATCCGAAGGTTCAGCCGCCCCGTACACGGGTTCGGCCAGCACTCCTTGTCTTTCGTTTCGGCAACTGCAATCGATTTGTTAAATGGTACCCGGCAAACAAGACTTCAAACCGGGCTCATGTTCCGGCTTTCCGCCAGGTAATACGCCAGAATGGCCTCAAACTGGGGCCATGCCTTCAGGGACTCGGGATCAAACTGAATCCCCATGCCGTGGCCGTCCCAATACACCACCCACCCCAGCAGTCTGAGCCGGTGGGGGGAGCGGTCGACGCGGGTCAACAATTCGATGCGCACCTCGGTGTCGTTCGGCAGCGGCTGGTCGGTTTCCAGATACAGCCCCCCCTCCCCAAGGGTGCGGGCCCATCCGTGGATATGCACACTGGTTACAAGGGGACGAACAGTCACCCGAATGCCATTCACCGGCAGTTGCGCACGCGGCGCACGGGTTTCGGGCGTTGCCTCAGGAATAACGGGACGGGCGCGCATGGGAATCCCCCTTACCAGAACCACCAAAACCCGCCGCCCGCAAAGGATCGCGAACGGCAGGGTCACCACGCGTTATATTCCTATCGGACAATCTGGCGAACGGGATAACGGAAACGGAGACTTTTTTAGCCTTTTTTTGGTCATTTCCCCACCTCGAAGAACCGCATACAATCAGGGGTAATCATGCCGCGCCTGTTTATTGCCATCGATTTCCCCGCCCTCATCCGCCAGCAATTGGCCCTGCCGTGCCATGGTCTCAAAGGCGTGCGCTGGACCCCGGAGGAGCAGTTGCACCTGACCCTGTGCTTCGTGGGCGAGGCGGATGCCGCCGTTACGGCCGACCTGGCGGAAGCCTTGGGAGAGGTGTCCCTGCCCCCGTTCGAAATGACCCTGCGCGGCATGGGTGCGTTCCCCCCGCGCGGACGCCCGAACATCCTGTGGGCCGGGGTGGCCGCCGCACCCACCCTAATGGAATTGCAGCAACAGGTCGAAAAGGCTGCAAGAAGTGCCGGTGTGGCGCCCGATAAACGCCGCTTCACGCCCCATGTGACGGTGGGCCGAATCAAGACCACATCGGACCGGCAGGTGGCGGACTGGCTGGCGCACAACGCGCTGTTCGGCACGCCCCCATTCACGGTAGAGGCATTTTGCCTGTACTCCAGCGTGCTCAACCCCGCCGGTGCCGTACACCGCCGGGAAGCGGAGTTTCCGCTCACGCGCTGAACAAAGGAGCGGCCTTGAAAAGCTTCCGCACGGAACTCGCCTTCGAACTGGAAAAACGCCAGGAGTTCATCAACATCACCGCCCACGTGGAAGCGGCGGTGGAGGAAAGCGGCATCATCGAGGGCCTGTGCCTGGTGAATGCAATGCACATCACCTCGTCCGTATTTATCGAAAACGACGAGCCGGGCCTGCACGAGGACTACAGCAACTGGCTGTCTCACCTGGCTCCCCACCAGCCCGAGCAGCCCTACCAGTACAGCCGCCCCGGCGAGGACAACGCCGACGCCCACCTGAAGCGTCAGGTCATGGGCCGTGAAGTGGTGGTGGCCATTACCAACGGCATGCTCGACTTCGGCACCTGGGAACAGATCTTCTACGGCGAATTCGACGAAAGCCGATCCAAGCGCGTCCTGATCAAAATCATCGGCGACTGAGTGCCGCCGTGCCGCGCGCCCGTGCGGTGCGCGCGGGCAGCAACGCCACGCGCGCATGTGAAAAGGTGTCGGCCGCCGGTCAGCGGAAGAACAGCGAGTAACTGATGCTGAAGCCGAGGTTGTTGGCCGTCCCCTTCGCGCCGGAAATCCGATCCTTGCCAGTGGTCAGGGTAAGGTCCACGCCGGTGTTGATCGAACCGGGCCCCACCATGATGCGCACGCCGCCCCCGATCATCCCCCCATCCTGGATGCTGCTGTAGTCCTGGCCGACACGGTCGCCCTTGCCTTCAATGCGCACCGCCGCGGCCTTCACATAGGGAACGATGTCCATGCGGGTGGAGGCGTTGAGTTCCATGCCAATGCCCTGCCGCAGACGGCTTTCGGTCCACGTTTCCGGACCGTTGTCGATCTTGGTGCGATCGTATTCCACATCGAGGTACATGGCGAAGTTGTCCGCCACAAACAGCCCCACCGACGCCGTGTCGGGACCGGCGGTCACCATCCAGCTACCGGCGCGGAAACGCTTGTCGGCCCGGGGCGGGGGCTTGACGGGATCCGCCTGGGGCAACTCGTAGGCAGATTCGTCCACGGGCGGATCGGCGGGTTTCTCGTCGAATGTGCCGGTCCCGCCCCGGAACCCGCGTTCGGTCCACGGGGTTTCCGACCACGGAAACTGGGCCCGGGCGTTTGTGGCAAGCCCGGTCATCAGCAGCACGGCACACAGCACCCTGCACAATTGGCGCATCACCGCCTCCTATTTGAAACGCAGGGAACGGCCCCCATGCAAAACCGACGTTCGTGACCAAGGGTCACAGGAAACCAAAACGGAAGCGAGGGAGTCAACCCGCCCCGCATTCCGCAGACCCACATGGCCCGCGCGCGGCACCCCCCCCCCGGCGGGATCACCCGAAAAATTGGCGATATTAAAGGCGTCATGATAATTGGCATTGTGCTCGTGGCGCTGGCACGGTATTCGATGTGTATACATGTGCGTGAACCCGGTTCGGGAAACCACTCCGGTTTCCACACCGGTTCGATTTGGGGAGCTCGGGTGGTATGCAACGATTCAACAGTTCAGCCCGTACACGCGGGCCGGTGTGGGGTTCCTGCCTGATGGCGTTGACGCTGTTCGGGGCGTCGGCGGCTTATGGGGACGACGGGTTGGGAACCCTGGTGGTGGTGGGAGACTCGCTCTCCGCCGGATATCAAAACAGTTCATTGCTTGGCAGCCAGCAGAAACACGGGTTTGCCAGCCTGGTCGCCGAGGCGGGCGATACGGACCTGACCCTGCCGCTGATCGCCTATCCCGGCGTTCCGCCGGTGCTGGAATTGAAGGGCATTGTGGATGGCAACCCGGTCATTGCGCCGGTGGATTCGGTCTATCCGCTGCCGGACGGCACCTTCCCCCCGCGCATCGAGGCGTGGACGGAACTGGACAACGGCCGCCATGAGGGGTGGAGCCGGGGCCGGCACGACGGGTGGGACCGGGGTGGCCGACACGAGGGCACCCACCATGCCAAGGCCGACACCACGGTACACAACCTGGCGGTGCCGGGGCACACGGTGCTGGCGGCGCTGGGGCTGCGCCCGAACATGCTGACGGACGCGGAGAACGCCGCCCTCTATCCAGCCGACTATGCCCTGCTCAACGTATGGACCAACCGGGTGCTGGGCGACCCGAACCTGCTGCCCATGAGCCAGGTGGAGCGCGCCATGGCGCTGGACCCGGACACCCTGCTGCTGTGGATCGGCGGCAATGATGTGCTGTGGGTGGCGGTTACCGGCAAGCTGGATGCGCTCACCGATCCGGCGGCATTCGCCCCCCCGTACACCATGCTGCTGGGGGCGTTGGCCACGACCGGGGCGCGCGTGGCGGTGGCCAATCTGGTGGACATCACGGTGATTCCGTTCCTGACCCCCGCCGAACAGGTGGTGGCCCGGGTGGCGGCGGCGATCGAGGCGGCCTACGGGCTGCCCCCCGGAAGCCAGATTCCCGCCGTGTCCGCGGTGCTGGGCATCGGCGCGGGAGACTACCTGAACCCGCTTGGCCTGGGACTGGCGGGCGCCTTCATGGGTGCCGGTCTGGCCCTGCCGGACGAGGCGGTGGTGGATGCCGCTGAACTGGCCACGGTGCAGGCCGCCACGTCGGCCATGAATGCCCATATTGCGGCCATGGCCACCGCCACCGGCTCCACCCTGGTGGACGTGAACGGCCTGATGAACGACATCGACGCCAACGGGTATGCGGTGGGCGGCCAGGTGTTGACCACCGACTTCCTGGGCGGCCTGTTCACCCTGGATGGCATTCACCCCACCAACACCGCCCACGCGGTGTTGGCGAACGCCTTCATCGATGCGTTGAACACCCGCTACGGCACGGGCATGGATGCGGTGGATGTGCTGGATGTGGCGCTGGAGGATCCGCTGATCTTCGTGGGCCTTGCGGGCGAGCCGGAATACCTGGCCCACCCCCAAGGGTCGGCCCACGGCCACCACTGACGGGGGCGCCGGCACGGCGCGCACGGGGGGGGGCAGGACGGCTCGCCCGTGCGCAGCGGCTCGCAGGCATCCTGAAACGTCACCCGTTATCCCAGGTCAGTTCGGGACGGAGCGATGCCCGACAACGCCGGTGGACATTGGGCCGCACGATGCGCTGGCCAACCTGCGGCAGGCCGGATTTGGCCCCCCTCACTCCACCGCCATCCCCACCCGATCCCACCGCACCCCATTCGGGCCGAGCGACCAGTGAATCACCCGCGCACGACCCCGAACATCCTCGTGGGGCAAAAATCCCCAAAACCGGCTGTCCAGCGCGTGGTCCCGGTTGTCTCCCATCACAAAGTAGTGTCCTTCCGGTACCCTCACCATGGACATGAAATCCCGGGGGTTCTGGTCCGCCGATAGGGTGCGTGGGTCCAGATGCTGCTCCTGTGGAATCCGGTACGGCTCGCCGTTCAGGTACACCACCTTTTCACGGATTTCCAGCGTGTCGCCGGGCATGCCAATCACCCGTTTGATGAAGGCCTTGGTGCGGTCCTCCGGGTAGGCAAAAATGATCACGTCCCCCCGCTGCGGATGGGTGTCGCGCTCCGTAAAGCGGACCACCAACACGTGATCGCCGATCTCCAGCGCGGGTAGCATGGAGCCGCTGGAGACCCTGTATGGGGGGACCCCCTGAGCCTCCCCCAAACTCTGCGCCATACTGGCAGTAACCGAAAGCAGAATCACCCCCAGATATACCGCCGGGCGGTTCCACGGCCCGATGCAGTATTCCTCCCCCTCGCGCAGCGCGATGCGCACCGCCCACACCATTTGCCCCAGCCAGACGGCTACGCTCAGCACAAAATAACCGAACACCACCGGAATCAAGGGGCCGTCCAACGCGACCAGCGTCCACATGGCCGCCAGCAGCACGGCAGGGGGCACTAACATCAGGAACAGGCCGGTGCGGCCCCGGCCCACATAAACGTGCCCCACACCCACAAAGAAGAATGAAAGAAACCCCGCCACCCACGCGCTGCGCGGTTTCCACCGGCTGGCCGGGTTTTCGGTATCCGGACTCGCGCTCATTTTGTACTCCCCATCTTCCACCGTTATTCGTAAACGGTAGGGTCCCCCACTCCCGCCTCCGCAAATCCCTTCCTGCGTAAAATACACGAGTCACACTCCCCGCACGCCCGCCCCGCCTCATCCGGGTCGTAACAACTGCGGGTAATCGCATAATCCACCCCCAGCCGCACCCCTTCCCGGATGATCTCCGCCTTGCTCATGTGAATCAGCGGGGCGTGAATCGTGAACGGCCGCCCCTCCACCCCGGCCCTGGTGGCCAGATTGGCCAGCCGCTCGAAGGCCGCGATGTATTCCGGCCGGCAATCGGGATAGCCGGAATAGTCCAGCGCGTTGGCGCCGATGAAAATATCCCGCGCCCCCAGCACCTCCGCATAGCCCAGCGCCAGGGACAAAAACACCGTATTGCGCGCGGGCACGTAAGTGACCGGAATGTCCGCCCCCATCTGGTCGGCCTCGCGCCCCTTGGGCACGTCGATGGCGGCGGTGAGAGCACTGCCGCCGAGGATGTCCAGCCCGACCGGGACCGTCACATGCCCCGCCGCGCCACCGGCCTTCGCCACCGCAACGGACGCTTCCAGTTCCACCCGGTGCCGCTGCCCGTAGTCGAAACTGATGGCGTAACTGGTAAATCCCTGCTCCCGCGCCATGGCCAGCACCGTGGCGGAATCCAGCCCGCCGGACAGGAGCACCACCGCTTTTTTGGATTGCCCGCTCATGGGGGCGATTGTGGTCAGGGGAGGCGGAAGCGTCAAGCGACGGGGCCTCGAAACCGGGCACCCCACGGGCCGGCCGCCGCCGGCCGGCATCTTCCGGCCAGCGCGGCCCGGCGCCCGCGCGGCGATCTAAACCCGTGACAGCAGCCGGGATTGGGCTAAAATGAATCCCAGCGGGGGGGATTGTCCTTGCCCGCCCCTGTTTTTCGAGCCGATCCGGCTTCACACACAAGGATTCCCGTGAGCGAACCCTCCCCGCTGGTTGTTGCCCAACAAAAATTTGCCGCCGCCGTGCCGTTGCGTGCCACCGCCGCCGAGCAGGTCGGCCTGGCCGATGCCCTCGGCCGCACCCTGGCGGCGGACGTGACCGCCCCCGAGGCCGCGCCACCCTACCCACGCGCCATCGCCGAAGGCTTCGTGGTGCACGCCGCCAGCACCCAGGGGGCATCCGAGGAATCTCCCCGGTCGTTCAAGGTGGTGGGTGCCTGCATGCCGGGAGACGACACCTTTCCGGCCATGCAGCCCGGCGAGGCGGTGGAGGTGGCCTGCGGCAGCCTGATGCCCGACGGCCCGGTGTCCGTGGCCCGCATGTGGGAGGCCAAACGGGACGGCAACACCATCACCGTCGTTCGCCCGTTCCCGCCGCGCTTCTTTATTGAGGAAATCGGCTGCGACATGGCGCAGGGGGCCACCGTGGCCGCCGCCGGAACCGTGCTGGGTCCGGACGAAATCGGCGTCATCGCCGCCCAGGGCATCGGCAAGGTGGCGGTCGCCAAGGCGCCCACGGTCACCCTGTTCGCCTCCGGCGACGAGGTGGTGCCGTTCACCGACGCCATGCGCCCCGGCATCATCCGCGATTCCAACACCCCCATGCTGGCCGCCGCCATTGCCCAGGCGGGCGGCGTGCCGGTGGCGGGCGGCATCATGAAGGACGATTTTAAAAAATGCGTGGAGGCGGTCAACGCCGCACTGCAAACATCCGACATGGTGGTGATCGCGGGCGGCACCGCCGTGGGCGGACGGGATTTTGTATCCGACCTGCTGCGCGAGGTGGGCACCCTGCTGGTGGACGGCGTGCCGATGAAATCGGGCCGGCCGCTCATCATGGGCCTCTCCGGAAACAACAAGCCGATCGTGTGCGTGGCCGGACATCCGCCCGAGGCCCTGCGCGGATTCAGACTGTTCGGACAGGCCGCCATCGACCGGCTGCTGGGACGCGACCGGCCACTGCCGGAGGACATGCCGCAGTAATTGCCCAAAAGGCGCTCTAATCCCCATGCCCCCGGGGAACCGAAAGGGGGCTATCGCCGCTTGCCGCGGCACTACATGGAGAGGGACACACCGTGCACACGGATTCGTGCGCTGATACATCCAGAAATTCGAGCGCCGGATTGCGTCCGGCGGGAGCGGCATCATGACCATGCTCACCCACGACGTGGTGATCGTCGGCGCGGGCCTTGCGGGCATGCGCGCGGCGCTGGAGCTGGGCCCCGGCGTGGACGTGGCGGTGGTCTCCAAGGTGCATCCGGTGCGCTCCCACTCGGGCGCCGCCCAGGGGGGCATCAACGCCGCCCTGCGCGAGGAAGACCCGTGGGAGAACCACGCCTTCGACACGGTGAAGGGCTCCGACTACCTGGGTGACCAGGACGCCATCGAGATCATGTGCCGGGAGGCCCCTTCCGACATTCGCCAGATGGAACACTGGGGGGTGATTTTCTCCCGCGCCGAGGATGAACGCATCGCCCAGCGCCCCTTTGGCGGAGCCGGCTACCCGCGCACCTGCTACGCCGCCGACCGGACCGGTCACGCCCTGCTGCACGCCATGTATGAACGAGTGATGAAGCGCGGGGTGAAGGTCTACGAGGAGTGGTTCCTGCTCAGTCTGGTGGTGGAGGATGGAGTATGCCGGGGCATCGTCGCCCTGGACATTCCCACCGGCCAGGTGGTGACCCTGCGCGCCAAGGCGGTGATCCTGGCCACGGGCGGCTACGGCCGGGTGTATCGCACCAGTTCCAACGGGCTGGTCAACACCGGCGACGGCATGGCGGTGGCCTATCGGGCCGGTGCGCCGCTGATGGACATGGAGTTCGTGCAATTTCACCCCACCACGCTCAAAAGCAACGGGGTGCTGATCACCGAAGGCAGCCGCGGCGAGGGTGGCACCCTGATCAACGCCCACGGCGAACGGTTCATGAAAACCTACGCCCCCAACGCCATGGAACTGGCCAGCCGCGACGTGGTGAGCCGCGCGGAGCAGACCGAGATCAACGAGGGGCGCGGGGTGGACGGCTGCGTGCTGCTCGACCTGCGCCACCTGGGGCGCGAAAAGATTCTGGAACGGCTGCCACAAATCCGCGACCTGGCCATCAAGTTTGCCGGCACCGACCCCATCGAGGTGCCGATTCCGGTGCGCCCCGGCGCCCACTATTCCATGGGCGGCATCCAGGCGGATCACAACGGCCAGACCCCCATGGAGGGGCTGTTCGCCTGTGGCGAGTGCTCCTGCGTGAGCGTGCACGGGGCCAACCGGCTGGGGGGCAACTCCCTGCTGGAAACCATCGTGTTCGGCCGCCGCACCGGCGCGTTTGTGGATGGATTCATTTCGGGCCGCCCCCTGGGCAGCGCCTCCGCCGCCCACGCGGCCCGCGAGGAGGTGCGCATCGCCGCACTGGTGAACCGTCCCGAAGGGGAACGGGGCTGGGCCCTGCGCGAGGAACTGGGCACGGTGATGAACCGGGACGTGGGCGTGTTCCGCGACCGGGCCGGGCTGGAACACGCGCGGAAAAGGGGAGTAGACATCCTGCAACGCTCCGCTAACCTGTGGGTGATGGACAAGAGCCGCACCTTCAATACCGACCTTACCGAGGCGCTGGAACTGCTGCACATCATCGACCTGGCGCAGACCATCATCGCCGGGGCCCTGGCCCGCGAGGAATCCCGCGGGGCGCACTTCCGCAAGGATTTCACCACCCGCAACGACACATCATGGATGAAACACACCCTGGCCCTGCCCGGCGAGGACGGCCCCCGGCTGGATCACGCCCCGGTGCGGTTCACCAAATATGAACCGCAGGAACGGAAGTACTAGGGGATAGACCATGCGCATCGAAATCGAAATCGAACGTTCCTGCCCCGGCGAAGGCGAGAAGCCCCACTTCGAAACCTACCGCGTCGAGGTTCCGCACCACACCACGGTGCTGGACGCGCTGATCGCCATCAAGAATCAGGAGGACGGCTCGGTCACCTTCCGCCGCTCCTGCCGCAGCGCCATTTGCGGCTCCTGCGCCATGCGCATCAACGGCCGCTCCGGGCTGGCCTGCGACACCCTGGCGATCAAGGAGCTGGAACGGCACGGGCGCATCCGCGTGCAGCCGCTGGCCAACCTGCCGGTGCTGCGCGATCTGGCCATTGAGTTGACCCCCTTCTGGCAGCGCATCCGCGCGGTGGAGCCGTGGGTGAACAACCGGGTGGAACCGGAATGGCCGGTGGAGCGGGAAACCCTGATGCCGCAGGAAGCGGCGGAGGAGATGGACGACACCTCCCGGTGCATCATGTGCATGAGCTGCTATTCCGCCTGCGAAGTGGCCCACGTGGATGGCGGTTTTCTGGGACCGGCGGCGCTGGCCAAGGCCTACCGGGTGGTGGCCGACCCGCGGGACACCAATCCGGTGGGGCGGCTGGTGCAGCTGGCCCAATCGGGTGGATACTGGGACTGCACCCGCTGCAACCAGTGCGTGGAGGCGTGCCCCAAGGACGTGAAGCCCATGGAGGCCATCGTCAACCTGCGCCGGGAGGCCATTGAGGCCCGCCTGCCGCCGACCATCGGCAGCAAGCACATCACCGACTTTATCGCCATCGTGAAGCAGGAGGGACGCCTCAACGAAGGGCGCATGCCGGCCAAGATGAAGGGCTACAACCCCTTTGCCCTGCTGCCGGTGGTGCCGCTGGCGATCCGCATGTTCAAGAAGGGCAAACTGCCGATCCCGTGGCACTGGCCGATCCCCGGCGTGAACCAGGTGCGGCGCATTCTGGCGCGCAAGGGCGGGGCACGGCGCAAGGGATTCAAAAGCGGGGCGGGAGAGCGAAAATGAAGTTCAAGTACGCCTATTACACCGGCTGCGCCGCCAAGGGCGTGTGCCCGGAATTGCACGAATCCACCCTGGCGGTGGCTGCGGCGCTGGACATCGAACTGGTGGAACTGAAGGCCGCCTCCTGCTGCGGCGCCGGGGTCATCGGCGAGTTGGAGCCGGACACCCAACTGGCCATGAACGCCCGCAACCTGTCCCTGGCGGAGCAGATGGGCGTGGACATGCTGACCGTGTGCGGCACCTGTCAGGGGGTGCTGTCGCGCGCCAATTACGAGCTCAAAAACCCGGAGGTGCGCGAGCGCATCAACGGGGTGATCACCGATTCCGGCGGCCCCTACGACGCCACCATTTCCCCCAAGCATTTTTTGTGGATGCTGATTCAGGATTACGGCCTGAAACGGCTGGAGGAACGGGTCGTCCGTCCGCTCACCGGCCTGCGCGTGGGGCCATTTTATGGCTGCTACATGCTGCGCCCGTCGGAATACCTGGGTTTTGACGACCCCTACAACCCCAAGAGCCTGGAGCAGGTGATCCGCTCCCTGGGGGCCCAGCCGGTGGATTACTCCGGCCGCACCAAGTGCTGCGGGTTCCCCATCGTGCTGGAGCAGGAATCCACCGCCATGCAGATGGTGGGCAACAACCTGCTGGAGGCCAAAGGCAACGGCGCCGACTGTCTGGTCACCCCCTGCCCCCTGTGCCACATGAACCTGGACCTGTATCAGGAAAAGGCCGAGGCCGAGATGGGCCGCGACATCGGCATGCCCATCCTGCACCTGCCCCAGCTTGTCGGCCTGGCCCTGGGCCTGGAACCGAAGGCGCTGGGACTGCACAAGAACATGGTGGACACGGACAGCCTGCTGGAGCATTTGCGCACGCCTGCTTAGGCGCGCAGGGCGCTGCCGCAGGCGCTGATGGGTGAGGGGTCGGTCGGATGACCCCGGATTGAGTCACGGGACATCGTGTGACCCCCAATTGCAACGGCAAGTTGGCCGCCAGCCCCTTCCCCTTGTACGCGTCCCGCTCTCTTGTTACCGTCAACCCATGTCCCCCGCAACGATTTCAAATCGCCTCACCCATCTCAAAACCCACGCCCGCGCCCTATGGCTGGCCTTTCGCGATCCGCGCACCCCGTGGTACGCCAGGGCGGTTCTTGCGCTGGTGCTGGCCCTGATCATCAGCCCCATCGACCCGATTCCCGACTTCATCCCCGTGCTCGGCTATCTGGACGACCTGCTGATATTGATGCTCGGCATGTACCTGGCCGTGCGCCTGATCCCCGAACCGGTGCTCGCCGAATGCCGGGCGCGGGCGGAGCGGGAGGAGTCGGCGGCGCAAAGCGGTCCGCTGGGGTGGCTGGGTGCGGCGCTGGTAATCGCCCTGTGGGCCGCCCTGCTGGCGGCAGTCATCCTGGCGGTGAGGCACTGGGGCCGGGGGTGAATGGAGGCCGTTTTCATTCACAAAAAAAATAATTTGTTTTCCCTGTCAACATGAGACCGAACCATGCTATGGTTGAATCTCAATCCTACTCATAGCAGGAGAGGCCGAGTCTCTCACCTTCGTACATTTCCCTGAAAAAACGAATGTCTTGATTCGCCACACCACGAGTGCAGCGGCAGGTGCCGACCTTCGTCAAGCTGCGGGTATTGGATTGTTGGAAAAAACCGGGTGCCCGTGACCCACTTGTTGATCTGAGAGTGAATCGATGAATCTTTTTGTTGGCAACCTGTCCTACCAAACCACCGACCACGAACTGCGCGAAGCGTTTGAGAGCTTTGGCGAAGTGTCCTCCGCATCGGTCATCATGGACCGTGAAACCGGCCGCTCCCGCGGTTTCGGCTTTGTGGAGATGTCCGATGACGCCGAAGGCCGCGCCGCGATCGAAGGCCTGAACGGTAAGGAGGTCAATGGCCGTCCCCTGACCGTGAACGAAGCCCGTCCGCGCGCCGAGCGTGGCGGCGGCGGTGGTGGTCACCGTGGCGGTGGTGGTGGCGGCGGCCGTCGCTACTAAGCGACGCCGGTAACCCGCTCGCGCGGGGACCGCATCCACAGACAGGCCCGCCTTCGGGGAACGCTCCGGCGCTCCCGCGAGGGGCTGTATGTCTGGAACGCAATGGGCAAAGGCTTGCGCTGGAAACGGCGCAAGCCTTTGTTGTTTAATGCCCCCATGGCATCCTCCACCGCACCCACCCCACCGGTTTCCTCTCCCGATTCCGCCCCGTCCACAGCCACGTCATCCGCCTGCGGGAACCCCTCCGGCGGCACCCACGGCTCAAGCGCATTTCACCGCGTCCCGGCGAAGTGGGCATTCGTGTATGTCATCGGCACCACCCCCCACGCCTCCGGCAGTACCACACGCCGCACCTATGTGGGATGGACCGTCGATCTGGAGCAACGGCTGGCACGGCACAACACCAGCACCGGGGCCAAGGCCACCCGTGGCCATCAGTGGGAACTGCTCTACGCGGAGCGGTATGCCACCCGCTCCGAGGCCATGCGCCGCGAGTGGTTTTTAAAACGGGACCGACGGCTGCGCAAGGCCATTGCGGACTCCGGCTAGCAGGGCACGGCCGCGGCCATCCCCTCCAGCACCGCACGCAGTTGGCGGCGCACCTCCGGGTTGGCAATCGCCCCGTCCGCATCCATCATCTGACGCGCCCCCGGCACCAGCAGGGACACCTCCACCAACACCCGCGCGGCCATGACGGTCAGGGTGCGGGTCAGGCACGCCTGCACCTGCTCACCGCCCCCAGGGGCTGCATTGATCAGCGCCACCGGCTTGTCCACCACGCCACTGGTGGACACCACCCAGTCCAGCGCGTTCTTGAGCGCTCCCGGCACCCCGTGGGCATATTCCGGACTGGCAATGAGCACCCCGTCCGCCCCGTCCAGCAGCGTCCGAAAACGGGCAACCGGAACCGGGGGCGGAACGTGGTCCCCATCCAGGTCGGGGCTGAACAGGGGCAGGCCGCCCACTGAATCGAAAATCGTCACCTCCACTCCGTTTGGCGCCTCATCGGCGGCGGCGCGCAACAGGGCGAGATTGGATGATCCGGCACGCAGGCTGCCGCAAATGGCGACGATTTTCATGATAGGCGCACTCCTCGAATGGGCATCCAGCCCCTGACCAACGCCCCACACGATGAAACCGGATTCGGCTACTCCGTGCCGACGCACTCCCGAAAGCGTTTGTATAATTCCCGAAATACGGGTCCGGGGCAATGGCGCAGGCGACGCCCGTCCACCTGGGACACCGCCAGCAACTCGGTGCCGGTGCCGGTGAGAAAGCACTCGTCGGCCGTATACAGGTCAAAGGGGGTGAGCGACGCCTCGCGGGCCGGGATGGCCGCCGCAGCAGCCAGTTCCAGCACCACCTGACGGGTGATCCCGCCCAGCGCGCCGTCCACCAGAGGCGGGGTGAGCAGTTCGCCCCCCCGGACCACGAACACATTCTGCGCCGCCCCTTCCGCCACCCGGCCCTGCTGGTTAAGCAGCACGGCCTCGTCCGCCCCGGCATGATTGGCCTCCATGCGGGCCATGATGTGGGTCAGGTAATTGAGGTGCTTGATGCGCGGGTCGAGCCCGTCCAGAGCCGGCTTGCGGGTGGCGGCGATGATCACCCGCGCCCCCTGCTCCCTCGCCTCCTGCCCGGCCATGGTCAGGTGGTCGGCAATGATGAACAACCCCGGCGTGGTGCATCCGCGCGGGTCGATGCCCAGCGGACCGGCACCGCGGGTGACCACCAGCCGCCGGTAGCCGTCGTCTCCGG
>Ga0224496_10000042_pt1 | contig 94161 bp, 105 predicted proteins | sample SF_Jul11_sed_USG_2_FD_168127 | JGI IMG/M metagenome (GOLD analysis project Ga0224496, IMG submission 168127) | Sediment microbial communities from San Francisco Bay, California, United States - SF_Jul11_sed_USGS_8_1 | ecosystem: Environmental > Aquatic > Marine > Sediment | place: USA...
TTACGCGCGCCTCTACAGCGTAAAGAATGCCGGGCAACGCGCGGAAGAACTTCTAAGACAGGTGGAGCTGTTTGATAGAAAGAACGACCTGGCGAGAACATTTTCAAGAGGCATGATACAGCGGCTTTCAATCGCGAGGGCGCTGGTAGCCGATCCCGATTTCATTTTCCTCGACGAGCCGTTCACAGGGCTTGACGTACATTCGGCAACGGTATTTCGCGACCTCCTGCAGATTCTCCACAAAAGGGAAAAAACGGTACTCATGATCTCGCACGATATAGGGATCTCCCTATCGGTTGCAACAAGGATTGCGATACTCAACGCGGGAAAAATAGTTTACAACGAGCAGGCGTCGGGAAAAGACGTCTCTTCAATGAAAAAAATATATCTGGAAAAGCTGGGCCTATGAAAGAGTTCTACCAGGTTACTAAAGCGATACTCATGAAGGATATCAAGACGGAACTCCGCTCGCGCGAATTTCTTGGCAACACCTTCATGTTCGCCCTCCTTGTGATAATAATTTTCAACTTCGCATTCAAGCTAACCCCCGTAAATACCCCGGAGCTCGCATCGGGGATACTCTGGATAGCGTTTCTCTTTTCAGGAACACTCGGTCTTGGGAGGTCGTTCCAGGTGGAAAAGGAGAATGAGTGCATCCAGGGGCTCGCCCTTACTCCGGTTGACAGGACTGCCATATACTGGGCAAAAACAGCAGGCAATATGATCTTCCTGGCAACGATACAGATAATCATCATTCCGGTTTTCATAGTCCTCTACAATCACAACGTAATGGAACATCCGCTTGAGATGATTACCGTGATTCTCCTTGGGGACTTCGGTTTCATGGCGCTCGGCACGATCATAGCCGCCATGTCTGTAAACCTGAAGGCGAGAGAACTCCTCCTCCCTGTGCTCCTCCTCCCTCTGCTAGTCCCCCTGATAATATTTGCCGCCTCGGCGACATCGGCGCTAATACATACAGGGAATCTGGATCTCTTTTATTCCAGGGCAAAATTGATGGCCGCCTTTGATATCCTGTTTTTTGTTGTATCTTCGCTGGTGTTTGAATATATTGTGGACGAATCATGAGTTACTTGGCAGGAGCATACGGAATTATCTGGCTGGCGATATTCGTCTACGCCTTCATAATAGACCGCAAGGTCTCCCGACTTGAGCGGGAAATCGAATCCCTTAAAAAATGATCCAGGAGATCCTTGATAAACCGGGATTCAGGAAGGGGATAGTCGCTCTTTCCGCATTCCTGATACTCTCGGCTCTCTACCAATCACTCATAGGCGCCCCCGACGCACAGGGAGAACCGGTAACATACCGGATACTCTACTTTCATGTCCCCACCGCAATTATGAGCTACCTTGGATTTTTCATTACCTTCGTAGGGAGCATCCTTTACCTGGTAAGAAAGGATATGAGGTTCGACAGGTGGGCGACCGCGGGCGCGGAGCTTGGTATCCTCTTCTGCACCCTCATGCTGTTGACAGGGATGATCTGGGGGAAGCAGAGATGGGGGGCGTGGTGGCTCTGGGAACCGAGGCTCACAACATCTATGGTTCTCCTCGTAATATATATCGGGTATATGGCGCTCAGGGGGATGGTGGAAAACGAGGCGACACGCGCGAGATACGCCGCTGTATACGGCATCATAGGATTCGTGGATGTGCCGATAGTTCACTACGCGATAAAGATGTGGGGGAGCATCATGCACCCTGTAGTGATAAAGGGACCGACTAATCCAGGCATGACCTTCGAAATGCTGATAGCCCTCAGGGTTTCGATGTTCGCCTTTATAGTGACTTTCATAATGCTCTACCTCCTTCGGTTGAGAGTAGAGACGCTTGACGCGCAGATAAGAAAGATCCGCTCTGACAATTCATAAGGGATTTCGCGTATTACTTTGTGATATCATCACAAACTATCCGGCATAAAGCCGACAAAGCTAATACTGGAAATGGAGAATTAAATTGACTGCAATACATATGCACTTGGCGTTGAATCATATGCCGCTGGCAGTACTCTTTATGGGGCTTGCGATGTTGACATACGGAATGAGCAAAAGGCATGGCATATACATCAGGCTCGGTTTCATCTTTTTCGTTGTAGCCGCGGGCTTTACGATCCTTGCATTCGGCACAGGCATAGCCTCCCATGACGTGGCGGAAAGTCTCCCGGGCGTTTCGCATGACCAGGTAAAGCCGCACAGGGATGCCGCAAAAATGGCAATGATGGTAATGATGACGCTCGCCGGTCTTATGGTGGTCGGCCATTATGTGCTCGGCTCAAAAAATGCCCCTCCTCCATGGTTCATGCATTTTTCCTTTATACTCGGTGCCATTACTCTTCTCCTCCTTATGAATGCAGGATTCATGGGTGGACAGATCCGTCACCCGGAACTAAGACCGAATTTCAATATAGGTGGACAGGGGATGTTCCTCGAGGGATTGCAAGGCTACCCTCCGGGATATACCGAAGAGGATATCGCCCTGGATAAACAGAAGAGAATGGAATTCCTCAAACAAGAGAAAGAGAAGGCGGAAAAAGAGGGTATGGGTGAAATGGATCACAGCCAGCACCAGCACGAGGACCACTCGCAACATCAGCACTGATCCCCCGGAAACTGTTTGGTACATCTTGATTAGTTGGTACATCAAGAGTTCAAAATAGGATGTTCTTCCCAACGGTTGGCATTAGCCCAGATGAAAGATACGCAACCGGCAGTATGAAACTCCAGTAAATAGCCCACTCGAAATCTTACGCTATCCGAAATATTTTAATCACAAATAACTATTATACAAACCGTAGGAAAAGTGGGAAGTGATCCAAATGAAAAGAAGGTATAAAAAAAGGGCGCGGTGTGTAAAACACCGCGCCCTAGAAAACGTTCTATAACTTCAATTAGAAGTTGTAGATGAACATTGCGTAGCCCCAGTCGGCTCCGTCAACAGCCTTGCTTCCTTTTCTCTCCTTAACAGCCGCGCCAGGTGTGAACATCGAGTAACCAACTACAAGCTTGGTCGACTCGGTGAGACCCTTTGCAACAGTTATGTCGATCTCGGAACCGGCATCGGTCTCCTTACACTCTGCGATAGGATCATCGTTGGCATCAAAGCACTTGGCGGGCATAAGAGCGCCTGTGCCTACAACGTTAAGCCAGTCGTCGGTTGCCTGTGCAAGTGAGAGCATGTGGTAGTCAAATTTAATTGTCATACCCATCTGCTTGGTCTCAAGCTTCACAGCGATATCGTTCATGTTGCCCCAGCTGAAGAAATCCATGTGACCGTAGTGGGCATGGTTCGTGTGGTTAGGGAATACGAACGTACCGTGAGTGTCGGCTGAATCCTTGGCGTCACCGCTACCGGTGTTGTATTCGATTCCTGCCCTGGTTCCTTCCATCGGGGCGAACCCTGCGGCGATCGACATGGCGGACGCATCCTGCGCAACAATCTTGGAACCATCTGCGCTAACGCCCCAGTCGCCACCCTGAAGGGCATACTCAATTGTGTAGTCGGCTGGACCCGCTTTACCGGCTACGCGTACACCCATGGTGCTAACGTTCCTGCCACCTGAATATTGTATACCGGTATCGGCGTCTGGTGCACCTGCATCAGTCATCTCGGTCTGCCACCTGAGGAAGTAGGCATCGAGATTAAGTCCGGCAACTTTCAACATTGCGTAAAGACCATCAAGATCAACATCAGAAGTGGAATTACCGCTTACATTGTTCTCATCCTGTTTTGCTTTGATGACGTCAACCTGACCGAGGTCGCCAAGATTAACCATCAGTTTGTAAGCGTCATGCGCGCGGGCGTTGTCCTGCCATCCGAGGTGGCCGAGGAGTCTCTGGCTACCGTAAACCAGCTCCTGCCTACCAGCTTTAAGAGAAACTGGGAGACCGGCAAGGTTGTTTACCTGGAAATAAGCCTGATGGATGTCTACAGCTTCACCCTCTCTGCCGTCCGATACGCTGTTGGGCTGTGATGTGCCGGTCTGCAGATCAAAGCCGTTGCTTTGACCCCAGTATCGTGAATCCTGCAACTGGACAAAACCCATTGCATCATCTCCGCCAGTCTTGAAGTTTACGCGTGTCCTCTGACCGGTGAACTCCTTATTGTCGGATGTTTTCGCGTTAAAATCGTAGTTGTTCTTCATTTCTGGGCGTACGCGAATCTCACCGCTGATTTCGACGTCGCCCGCCATCGCCGGTGTGTAGATCACACATACCGCTAGGCTGATCATGGTTATTAAACGTTTCATTTACCCTCCCGCAAAATGTTAAATAAATCTGCTTGAGCATCTCCCCTGAGACACCCCTTCTGTCCCTATACGTCGCTGATTATACAACCTTTACATGTGTAATGCAAAATAACAAATTTAAAAATTTTGTTTCGTTACATCCTACTTTTCCTTTGAATTAGCCAATAAAAAAGAGTATGTTATATGTTCACGAGGAGTGTGCTTCGGCTTCTCCCTTACTTGAAGGGGAGTCGGAATTGTTAGATGGTCGCTTAACGGAATCTTTAAAACCTTAGGAGGGGTTCCATGGGTCGAGAAACTAAAGAAAAAGTAGAAACTGATATCGGGGAAAAACTTACAAAAAGAGATCTGGCAAAATTTGAAGAACTTGTAAAGGAAGCGGGGGCGCAAAGAAAAAGCCTTACTCTCCTCATTGAATACATTCAAAACAACATCGAAAACGTGAACCAGAACGTGACCACGATGAAACAGCTTGAAAGCAAAATTCCTTATTTCAAGGAGTTTACCGATAAAATGTCGGGCAAATTCGAGGAATTACGGAACGTGGAGATTCGCCTTAAAGAGGTGAATTCTGGGATAGAGACAACAAACGAGTCGCTCCACTCAAATAAAAAGATCGCCGACGAGGTCTCCCTCATGGTTGAACATATCAAGAGCAAGATCAAAGGGCTTGGCCAGCAGAGGCTCCTTGTTGAAAAGGCGAACGAAGAGGCAGGAAAACTCAATATCCTTCTCTGGGATATGGAAGCGAAGGTTAAAAAGCTTACCGAAGACAACAAGCAGATAAAGAAAACCGAAGGGAGCATCGCGAAACTCGACGAAATGCTCGACTCGGTTTCTGCAAAGATGGACGCGGTAAACAACTTCAAATCGATGATGAGCGAATTCGAGGCAAAGAACAGGGAGTTCGCGAAAGCCGCTAAGGAGATGGACAACAAGATCCAGCTCCTCCTTGAACAGAAGGAAGAGATGTCCGGTTATACCACCGACATTGAGAAGACACGAGTCATGATGTCTAAACTTCATAACGATGCCGACGAGCTGTTGAGGCAGAACGCGGTTATCAACCAGATGAACAAGGACATCGAAGGGCTGACAAGGGATATGAACTCCATCAGGGTAGAGACAACCCACATCGCCCAGAAGGAAGAGATGGTCAAAAGGGTTGCCACCAAGGTAAGGCAGCTTGAGGAGATGAATTCCGACCTTGAAATAAACTTGGCCCGCGTACGCGAGGACAAGGATTCAATAGCCGCTACGGAAGAGAAGATAAACAAACTGAACATCTTCCTTATAGAGTCTATTGGCGGAAAGATGAAGATACTCAAGGAAGAGATGGGCGCTGTGGAAAACGCCCGAGAAAAAATGACCCGCTTCCAGCGCGATGCCGACGAATTAGACCTGAAAATTCAAAAGTTTAGGGAAGATTTCAAGGTAAGCGAAGAGGTGGAGAAAAAGCTCTCCAAGGTGGCCGAGCTTAATGAAACCGTGAACTCCCAGATAAACGACCTTTCATCCAGAAGGAACGTTATCGACCAGGTAGAAAAGAAGGTTAACGATCTCTCATCGATGGTGATAAACCTCGATGTGAAAATGGAGAGCCAGTTGCAGAGGAAAAACCTTGTTGACAAGCTCGAAAAGAAACTCGACGGCCTCGACTATCACCTTGAGGACGCTACCCTCAAGGTTGAAAAAGTCGGGAAGAAGATCGAGTTCCTCGAAAACCTCGACAAAAAGGTTGAAGACCTGCGCGAGCTAACAAGGGCGGTTGAAGAGAAAATACTCGACATTACACGCGAGAAGAACAGCATCGATACACAGGAGAGAAGGATCAACTCCCTTAATTCCAAGCTGACTGTAATCGAGGAATCGGTATCATCCAAGCTTGCTGAACTGCAGGAAGGGCAGTCCCTCCTGAACAACGTAGTCCAGACAAAGGATGAGATCCTGCCGGTGCTCGAAAAAGTAGATGCTCAGCTGAAGGACCTGAAAGGGAAGAGCGGACTCCTTTCGACAGCGGAAGAAAAGGTAAATAACGTAAACGAAAAGGTAAAGGATCTCGAAAAGAGACTGCAGACCGTACGCGAGGAAGAGGCTCTCCTGATTGAGACGGAGAAGAAAATAAACTTCCTCAGGAACCTGGTCGACAAAACGGACAAACAGATCGAACAGGTAAGCAAAGAGGAATCGCTTATACGCAAGTTCCAGGAGGATATCGCCGTTCTTTCAGGCTCCATAGACGAGCTGAAAACGCAGGAAAAGAAGATCTCCAAACACCAGGATACGTTCAACACGATTTCGGAAAAGATAAGGTCGCTCTCCTCAATGATGGGAGAGGCGGAATCGAAGATGGATATCCTCTCAACAAGGATGAAACTGATCAACAAGACAGAGCAGAGGCTCAACGACCTCAATATTCTTTCCGAGGACATCAAAACCAAGATCAAGGTATTGCAGTCCGAAGAGACGGTTATTGACAAGGCTTCTGAAAAGATCACTCAGCTCAGGTTCCTTCTTGGGGAGCTCGACAACAGGTACGGAACACGTGAATCCGCAGCGAGGCCAAAAGTAAGCGAGGCGTAATCAGGAAAGACTGATAGTTTTCAAGAAGGGCTCCTCCAAACGGGAGCCCTTTTTTTTCGGGGAGGAGTTTAGTTTCTATGAGTATAGGTGTAATTGGCGGGAGCGGTCTCTATGCCATGAAGGACCTTAAAATCCTTAAAAAAGAAAAAGTGACAACCCCTTTTGGCGATCCGTCTGACGAATACGTTATCGGAGAGATTGGCGGGAAAGAGGTAGTATTCCTTCCGAGGCATGGGACCGGGCACAGAATTCTTCCGTCTGAGCTGAATTTCAGGGCAAACATATACGGAATGAAAATACTCGGTGTTTCCAAGATACTGTCGGTATCGGCCGTTGGCTCTTTGAAAGAAGAGATAAAGCCGGGGCATATAGCTTTCCCGGATCAGTTCATTGACAGGACTTTCGCAAGAAACTCCACCTTTTTCGGCAACGGGATAGTTGCGCATGTTTCTTTTGCGGATCCAATATGCAAAGAGACATTGCAGGTTGTCGCAGAGGCGGCAAAAAGGGCGGGCGCGACCATCCACGTTGGCGGAACTTACATAAACATGGAAGGGCCACAGTTCTCCACAAGGGCGGAATCCCGCATGTACCGGAGCTGGGGGGCCTCGGTAATCGGGATGACAAACCTCAATGAAGCCAAGTTGGCCAGGGAGGCGGAGATCTGCTATGTGACTATTGCGTTATCCACAGATTACGACTGCTGGTACGAGGAAGAAGAAGATGTTTCGACAGAGGCGATACTGGAAGTTATCCACAGGAACGTGGCAATGTCGCAGAAGATAATAAAGGAGGCGGTAGGCTCGCTAGGCGAAAGTTGCGGGTTTGGCTGCCATAACATGATGGCAAATACGATAATGACGGATCCAACGAGGATACCGGATGAAACAAAAAAGAGATTAAATCCTATTATAGGGAAATACATAAAATGACAATTAGTTCTGAATTATTTCAAAGCGCAAAAAGGATCATTCCAGGTGGGGTGAATTCACCGGTTCGTGCGTTCAAATCGGTGGGACTTGACCCGATATTTATCAGCTCAGCCAAAGGGAGCAAGATGACCGATGTGGACGGCAATACCTACATTGACTATGTAGGGAGCTGGGGGCCGATGATAGTCGGCCATGCCAATGATGGCGTCCTGGAATCGATATTTGAGACAGCCAGAAAAGGGACTTCATTTGGAGCGCCGACCCTCTTGGAAACAAGGCTAGCTGAACTCGTGGTCAGCTCTGTACCTTCAATTGATATGGTAAGGATGGTGAACTCAGGTACCGAGGCTACCATGTCCGCAATTCGGCTTGCCAGGGGGTATACCGACAGGGACCTGATATTAAAATTTGAAGGGTGCTATCATGGGCATGGAGATTCGCTTCTCGTAAAAGCCGGCTCCGGGGTGGAGACACTCGGGTTACCAGATTCACCTGGCGTACCGGCGGATCTCGCAAAAAATACCATTACAGTCCCATTTAACAACCTTCCTGAAGTTGAAAAGGCTTTCAAGAAACATAAAGGGAAGATCGCCTGCGTAATTCTTGAGCCGATCGTAGGGAACATGGGAGTTCTTCCCCCTAAAAAAGATTTCCTTGAGGGGTTGCGAGATCTTTGCAGTGAGCATGGAACAGTCCTGATTTTCGATGAAGTTATGACAGGATTTCGCGTAGCACTCGGCGGCGCCCAGGAGCTTTACCGCGTAACTCCGGATCTTACCACTCTTGGCAAGATCATCGGAGGGGGGCTCCCGGTCGGGGCGTACGGGGGGAAAAGGGAGATAATGGAAAAGATAGCCCCCGCGGGACCGATATATCAGGCCGGCACCCTTTCCGGCAATCCGCTGGCGATGGCGGCAGGTATCGCTACATTGAACATTCTCAGAATCCCCGGAACCTACAGTATGCTGGAGACCAAGGCGGCAAGGCTGGCAAAAGGGCTCGAAAAAGCGGCGTCGGAAGCTGGGGTAAAGGTGAAACAAAACAGGGTTGGGAGCATGTTCTCAATGTTCTTTACAGAATCCGATGTGTTCGACTACGAATCTGCGAAAACTTCAGATACAGCCAAGTATGCAAAATATTTCGCAGGTATGCTCAAAGAGGGGGTATACCTCGCCCCTTCCCAGTTCGAAGCAGGTTTCATTTCGCTTGCACACACTGACGAAGATATTTCCGACACTGTTTCAGCAGCCGAGCGTGTACTAAAGACTCTTTCCTGATTATGGGAATTGACGGCATTTCCGGAAGGTAGTGCCGTCAATTTTTAGACATATTTCAGCAATCAAACAGCGCTGCTGTAAGTCCAAATAAAACAAATAGCTGACCGAACGGTCAAGCATGCGTATTATGTTTTGTTGTGAACTTGGTCGTTATTTTCCGGATTTTCAAAATTTGTGAGTCCCGACAATCCAAATCCTGTTAATATATATAAGAATATAATATATATAAAAGTAAAAGGCAGGAATTCTTTATTTGAGGTGGACTAACATGAAACTCAGCTACTTGGCTCTAACAATACGCAACGGGAAGAGTTGACGTGTTATCTTGTCGAGCCGCCCAATACCGAAAAATGAACCGTCCGGGCTATAAAGCCTTGCTAAATCAATCTGTTCACCATACCAGTTTATTGATGAGCCGTGGAAGAGGGTCTTTTCGTCATTTGAATTCAAATCGTAACGGGTTAGAAAGTCGAGAGGGTAATCGAGCGGAAGTAGCCATTTTGAGCGATCCCTTGGAAACTCTTCCAGAACAGAGAGTTTTACTGCAGTCTCAATCCTGAAATTGTGAGAGCTTACCCTTGTTAGCGAGCCCATATGGGCCGGGATACCGAGTTCCCTGCCAATATCTTCACAGAATGTGCGAATGTAGGTGCCGGTGGAGACGGAAGCGGAAAAAACCGCTCGATCCCTGGAAAATTCCAGGAGTTCAACTTTATGTATGGTGACAACCTTAGCCTCCCTTTCGACCACAATGCCGGCACGGGCCGACTCATATAGTCTTTTCCCTTCAACCAGCTTTGCTGAGTACATTGGGGGAACTTGCTGTATCTCACCTAGGAATCCTTGCATTGCGCTTACTAATTTTTCCCTAGTAAGTCCTTCGATCGGCCCCTGAACTGTAACTTTTCCTGTGGCATCTTGAGTATCAGTCTCTGAACCAAATATGATCTCAGCCTTGTAGGTTTTCGGCGTTCTATCAAAGAATGGAAATAGCTTGGTTCCAAACCCAATTCCAATAGGGAGTACCCCTTCCGCACAGGGATCCAGGGTTCCAAGGAAGCCCGCTTTCTTAGCGTTCAGGGTCCGTTTTATTCTACCGAGGCACTTGTTGGAGGTTTCCCCAGACTCTTTATAGAAATTGATATAACCGTCCATCTACTCTGGGCTTTCGTCGCTATCGTTACTATTAAGGTCATTTTCACCAGAAATACCCTCTTTTTCCTCAATTTTGTGGAATATTCGATTTATATGATCTGCCTCTTCAGGCAGGGTATCGAGAATGAAATGAATGTCTGGAAGCTTTTTGATCCTCATCCGTTTCCCTAGTTGGCTTCGGATAAATTTAGATGCGCTAACAATACCCTTAAAAGAGTTTTTCCTCTCCAGATCATTCCCAAAGGGGGAGATATATACTTTTGCGTGTTGGAGGTTTTCCGCAAGATCAACTGCAGTTACGGTAATAAAGCCGATACGTGGGTCCTTAACCTCTTCGCGGATAATCGACGCAATTTCCCTCTGCATCACCCCACGAACCCTTTCACTACGTTTAAAAGAGTACATTTTCACCTTTTCCTTTAATATCAATCGAGATTTCAGCGTGAGAGACCTCGGCCTCTGTTAGTCCGCCAATAAATTCAATAAGATGGGTCAACTGACCTTCAATATATGTTCTGTCGTTCCCGACCGTGGCCGCAGCGATATGTGCAACCTGGTGGACATCAAGTTCGCCGACCTCAGAGATGGCAATATTGAAGCGGTGTTTTACCCTGTCCTTTATACGGTTTAAAACGGACCTTTTCCCCTTGAGGGAGCTGTTCCCGCGCAGAACCAGGGTGATGGAACATGCGCCGATATAAAAACCGCCATTCTTCAGCAAGGGATACTACCTCGCGACATAGAGAAAAATATATAAAATACCGTGGTAATAGTGTTCAACCTAATTGGCTCCTTTGTCAGAATACGATAGCAGTAAGGATTTATTGCGAAAAAATATATATAATTCTATTTTTTCTGGAAAACCATTCGCCAATCGGTATCGTTTATCTTTGTAACTTCTATCACCTTGTTCCCCTCATTCTCCATTGAGCGGGGTACATTCTCTGTTGCAGGGTGATGATCGGTTATTATTTCGAGGATTTGGCCACTTTCCATCTTTTCAAGTGCCAGTTTCGACCTGACAAAGGTAAAAGGGCAGTGCTCCCCCTTAATATCAACCGTTTTATCTATCTTATATTCGCTCATAATATATTAAATTATATAGTGACCACTTGGTCAGCTTCAATAATGGCATCCAGAAGACCATCGTAGTTAATGAATTTTTCCGATTTAATGTTCCCGGCATATGCATCATTTTCGAGAAAAAAGCATCCTTTTCTATCAAAATTAGAAGGAAACACAGCATTTTGGGCCAATACGGTTTTCTGTCCTTCTCTATCGACCTTGATTGAGCCCAATAATGATGACTCAGGGTTCCTGATAATCAGCAATCTCTTTTTCATATTTTAAAATCACCATGGGCAACCGCACAATCCATACAGCTGTCTGGAAAGATGGTCACAATTATACCTTTATCTATAGATTCGGCCAGTTTCATTGCCGCCGCAAGAGCTGCGCCGGATGAAGTGCCAACAAGCATCCCTTCCTCCTTTTCGATCCTGGTAACCATATCATACGCCTCTTCCGTTTTTATTGAAACCTTCTCATCGTAGACAGAGGTGTCATAGATACCCGGGATGATTGAGGAGTCCATATGTTTTAGCCCCTCTATGCCGTGTAGTGATTCAGCTGGTTCAACGGCATAGCATTTGACAGATGAGTTCTTGCTTTTCAGGCCACGCGAAGTTCCCATGAGGGTGCCTGAAGTTCCGATACCTGCCAGAAAATGGGTGACCTTTCCTTTGGTTTGATCCCATATCTCATTTGCGGTGGTGTCCCTATGGGCCATCCAGTTAAACGGATTATTGTACTGATCCGGCATGAAGTACTTGTCCGGGTCTTTCAGGTAAATTTCCCGCGCCAAATTTATGGCGCCGTCGGACTGTTCCATAGGGTCCGAAAGTATCAAGGTGGCATCATACGATGAGGCCATTAAACCTTTGCGCTCTTTGCATACGTTTCCCGGTACCACAAGGTTCACCTCGAATCCGAGTATCTTTCCGATAAGGGAGTAGGCGACGCCGGTATTTCCGGAGGTCGAATCGAGTAGGACCTTCCCCTTTTTCAGCTTCCCGGATTTGATACCCTCCTGGATCATGCGAAGTGCCGGTCGAGCCTTAACCGAGCTTCCGGCATTATACCATTCAGCCTTTGCATAAATTTCTATATCCTTCCCTAGATCTTTCGTAATATTTTCGATTTTTACCAAGGGAGTGTTCCCGATCCGCTGAAGGATGGATTCATCAAACTTTGTGATTTTAGGTATAGGTGTCATTGTGTGAGCCATAATACTGTTTCCTAATTAATAATTATGTCCGCATTGTTGATAACTTTTTCGAGTTCGCCACTCAAAAAACTCTCAGGGGTAATATTTTCCAGCTGAAAGGTATCCCCACCATCTTCAACCAAAAACTTCGCCCCCATTTCGCTGAGCATATTTATATTTTTTGTTATGTCTCTAATGCCGACAGCGGCCTCATCGAGATTGCGCAAGGCATTTTTCCCTTTCTCCATAAACACCAGGTTAAGGGAGATATTGCTGTTTATGGTCAATCCTAGGCTCATTCTCAGTTTTTCCGCGAGATGGTTGGTCCCGAAGGGATACTCGTTTAAAACCACAAACACTTCTTTTTTCATATAATATATAAACCTATGTAAGAGCGATATACCTGTCTACATCATAAATCATCTTGGAGTGGTCGTATTGGCTACCATAATGAAACTTATCTGACCGCTGAACCTTGAGCTCATCACTGTTATGAGCGCAGACCGTTATTTTTGCGCCGTCATCGGCAAGCTTCAGGAACTTCTCGTTTGCGGAGTTCAGCACAGCCTCATACATCATGAAGATCTCTACATGAATGCCGCGCTTGAGGGCGGCAGATGAGATACCTTCCACGAGTGTACAATCCTGGCTGTTCGGTCCGCCGAAGAGAAGGAACCCTATACTTTTTACTTCACCCATCGCCTAGCTCCCGGGCATCCCGCAGAATTCGACATAATCTATCAACTCTTTAATTGTAGGCTTCTCTCCACAGATCGGACACTTTGGATCCTTCCTGAGATTCAGTTTCCTGAAATCGGTTTTCAAGGCATCGTATAGAAGGAGCTTCCCTATAAGAGGCTCACCTTCGCCGATTATCAGTTTGATCACTTCGGTCGCCTGCAATGTCCCTACTACTCCCGGCAATACCCCAAGGACCCCCGCTTCCTGGCAACTTGGGACCATACCCGGTGGAGGGGGTTCGGGATAGAGACATCGGTAGCATGGACCGTCGGGAGTTTTGAACACTGTTACCTGACCTTCGAATCTGAAGATGGAGCCATGCACGTTTGTTTTTCCGAGAAGGACGCAGACATCATTAACAAGATACCTGGTCGGGAAGTTGTCGGTACCGTCGACGATTATGTCATAACCTCCGAGGAGTTCCATCGCGTTGCTTGATTCCAGTCTGGTGTTGTGAAGTACAACTTCAACATCAGGATTCATGGAGGTCAGCTTGTCACGCGCGGACTCTATCTTTGGCCTGTCGATATCTTTTGTTGTATGGAGGATCTGCCTTTGAAGGTTGGAGCGGTCGACTACGTCGAAATCTAGAAGACCTATCTTCCCGACGCCGGCCGCCGCAAGATACAGGGCGATGGGGGAGCCTAGCCCGCCCGCGCCTATGAGGAGCACCCTGGCCTTCAGGATTTTCTCCTGGCCCACTCCCCCCACCTCCGGGAGGATGATGTGCCTGGCATACCTGTATATCTGGTCTTCGGTAAAATCCAATTTCGTATTCCTCTAAAAACCTGAAAGGTATCCTTCATGGTCCGCCAAGCCGCCTGCAATCGCAGGGATGATGGAAACAACATCCCCATCCTTAAGCGCGGTCTTGTCGGAATCGAGAAAACGGATATCCTCTTCGTTCACATATATATTTATAAATTTCCGAAGCTCACCCTCTTCAGAGTAGAGACGTTCCTTAATGCCTGGAAAATTCTTTTCGAGGTTTTCTATCGCCTCCTTGATGTTTGCCCCTTCAGCTTCCACTTCAGGTTTTCCACCGGTCACCTTTTGAAGCGGCGTTGGGACCCTAACCTTTATCGACATCTTTCCTCCATTCAATATTAATCCTAGGTTCTAACTTTTTCATATTCATCCAGCCTCGGGTGGATCTCCGGTACCGCCTGAAACTGGTTGTCGAGTGCTTCGAGAGTTTTTAGCCCGTTCCCCGTCACGCAGAGCACGGTCACCTTCTCCGGGTCGAGCCTCCCCTGATCGAGAAGTTTCTTCGCGGTAGCAACAACTACACCACCCGCGGTCTCGGTGAATATCCCTTCGTGGTTGGCAAGGAGCTTCATGCCTTCGACCAGTTCCTGGTCGGAAACGTCTTCTCCCCATCCGCCCGACTCCTTGATAACCTTTATGCCGTAAAATCCGTCGGCGGGATTTCCTATAGCTATGGAGCGGGCGATGGTGTTCGGCTTCTGAGGCTTGAAGTTCGTCCATCCCTCCTTTACCGCCGTAGTGACAGGGGAGCATCCGGTCGCCTGCGCGCCGAAGATCTTTGTCTTGGCGGAGTCTATGAAGCCTAGCCTCTCGAATTCCTTTAGCGCCTTGTCGATCTTCGTGATCAGCGATGAACCGGCTATCGGGACGACGACCTGGTCGGGCGCCTTCCAGCCGAGCTGTTCGGCGATCTCGTATCCGTATGTTTTCGACCCCTCGCCGTAATAAGCGCGGATGTTTATATTCACGAAAGCTATAGGGTACTTGTCCCCTATCTCGGAACAGAGCCTGTTCACGTCGTCATAGGAACCTTTTATCTTGATAAGCTTCGGATTGAAAATCTGGGTGGCAACCACTTTACCTGCTTCGAGATCCGCAGGAATAAAGATATGCGCTTCCATCTTCGACTGTGCCGCCAGGGCCGCGACGGAGTTCGCCAGGTTCCCGGTGCTCGCGCAACCGACAGTGCGGAAGCCGAGTTCCGCCGCTTTCGAGACAGCGCAAGCAACAACCCTGTCCTTGAAGGAGAAGGTCGGGTGGTTTACCGAATCGTTTTTTACGTAAAGATGCTTCATTCCCCACTCTTCGCCGAGGTTCTTCGCGTGATGAAGAGGGGTGAACCCGACGTTCGGTCCGGATGTCGGCTCCTCGTCCAGAGGGAGGAGTTCCTTGTACCTCCACATGTTCTTGCCTCGAGACTCGATCACCTTTTTGGTGAGGACTTTGGCTATTGCGTCGTAATCGTAAGCGACTTCCAGCGGGCCGAAACAGAACTCGCAAACGTGGATCGCTTTCTTCTCGTACTCCTTGCCGCACTCACGGCACCTTAATGCAGTAACGTATCCCATATCTCTTATGCTCCTACCATTGCGTCAGCAAAAAATGAAACGACATTTTGTTCCTTTTTCATCCGCGACGCAACATTTAATGAAGCCATCAGCACAGCGCCGGAGGAAACCCCCGCAAGGAGACCCTCCTCTTTCCTTATCTGCTCGGCCATCGACTGCGCGTCACGGGAGGAGACCTTCTCAACGGAATCGATTATATCCATATTAAGGACAGGGGGAATAAAACCAGCTCCGATGCCGTTGATGAAATGCATGCCGGGCTGTCCGCCGGAAAGTACGGAAGACTCTGCAGGCTCCACAGCGACGATCTTCACATCGGGATATTTTGCCTTCAGGCTCTCGCCTACACCGGTTATCGTTCCGCCGGTCCCTACGCCCGAAACGAACGCGTCTATTTTTTTGTTTCCCATCGCCTTAATAATCTCTTTCGCTGTTTTGTTCCTGTGTATCTCCGGATTGGAAGGATTGTTGAACTGGTCGGGATAAAAGAAACTCTTCTCTTTTTTGCAGAGTTTCAAAACCCTCTCCTTCGCACCTCTCAATCCCTTGTCTCCAGATGTAAGCTCTACTTTTGCTCCGAGCTGTTTGAGCATTTTTACCAATACGGTGTTATCGGTATCCGGCATAACTATCACGACGTCATACCCGGCGCGCCTTCCAAAGATGGTCAGACTGATACTGCTGTTGCCTGCGGTCGGCTCGATTATCGTGCCGCCAGGTTTCAGCGCCCCTCGGTTTTCGCCGTCCCTTATCATGTTCAGGGCGATCCTGTCTTTTACGCTTCTGCCCGGATTGCAGTAATCGAGCTTGGCGTAAATGGAAGCGCCGCCGATATTTACAAGTCGATTGAGCTTCACCATCGGGGTGTTGCCCAAAAGCTCCTCCAGCGAATCGTGTACCATTAAGGCCATCCTTGGGGTTAATTCTAATAAACCCGACTAAATGTGTCAAGATTAATTGGGCTAAATCTGTGTGATCTTATATGGAGATAAATTAAGAGCTGGTATTTAAACTTGAAACTTTAAAACTGATGTAGAGAATTTCACCGCAACAGTCATGGAAAATTTGCCAGAGTACAAACCAGGGCATACAATCGACATCATGATCGAAATAAAACTCGCGAAGACTGCCGGCTTCTGCTGGGGGGTGAAGAGGGCGATAGACCTGACGCTCGAAACATCGCGCAAGAAACAGAAGCCTGTTTACACGCTTGGTCCGCTCATCCACAATCCGCAATTAATAGAACTGCTGGAAAGTAAAAAAATACATACAATCAACGGCGTGCAGGGGTTGGACGAATCCGAAGTGATAATCAGGACACACGGGGTTACACCAGGTTTGCGAAGAGAGATAAAGGATTCGGGGCACAAGATAACCGATGCCACCTGTCCCCTGGTTGCGAGGGTTCAGGGGATGATAAAAAAATATTCCGGACTTGGATTTACCATCGTCATTGTCGGCGACGAAGGGCATGCCGAAGTTGTGGGGCTGAAGGGATATTCAAAAACTTCCGTCCATGTGATCGCTGGACCTGACGACGTTTCAAAACTTCCAGACTGTGAAAAAGTTTTTGTCGTTGCGCAGACGACCTGTGACCAGAAAAAATATCTGGAAGCTGTACAGAAGCTGAAAGAAAAATTCTCAAACGTCGAAGTGGGGGAGACCATCTGCGAGGCGACATATGAACGTCAGGATGAAGTGCTGAAACTTGCCGACGAAGTCGAAATGATAATTGTTGTCGGCGGAAAGAATTCCGCCAACACAACGCGTCTTGCCTCCATCGCAAAAGAGAAAGGTGTGAGGGTGCTTCATATCGAAACGGAGAAAGAGATAAGCGAAAAGGATCTTGAGGGTATAAAGAGCGTTGGGGTAACAGCGGGAGCATCGACACCGAAATGGGTGATCGACAGTGTTATTGAAAAGCTGAAAAGTATTTCAACTCCCGCATCGGGATTCATCGGGAAGCTTTCCGAAGGGATAAAGTTTCTTGTGAAGAGCAATATCTATTTGTCGGCAGGAGCGGTGTTGCTTGCATATACAAATTCCGTTGCGATGGGAATCGAATTGCGTGCAGACATACTATTGATCCCTTTCTCCGGGATACTTTCCACCTATCTTGTATACCAGTTATTGAACTCGTCACAACTTGTCTTGAGCAACAGGAAAAAATATCTCTATCATCTGGAATATAAAAATCTCTTCTGGGTTATGGTGGCGGTTTCATTTGTCACAGGTTTTTATCTCTCTAACCTGATAGGTGTTGCGGCAGTTATTATCTTCTCGTCTGTCGCACTCTTTGGCGCCATATATGGCTTTAGTGAAATTGGAGAAGGGGGGGTATCACGATTATCTCTCTTGAGGGCGATACCTGCTTCCAAAGGGATCTTCTCCGCGCTTGCATGTATTGCCTACACGGTAGCTATTCCATACCTGTCATCCGAGGAGAAGGTAGTCGTTTTGGTTCCCTTTCTTTTTACACTCGGTGTTGCCTATGTAAGGTCGGTGCTCCATGAGTTGAGGGATGTTTCTGGCGATCAGGTATTCGGGAAAGAGGTGATACCGGTTATTCTCGGCGTTGAAAAGGCGGGGCGGATGTTGCTTGGGGTCATTCTGTTTATAGGAGTGGTAATCGTTTACGGGATAGTCTCTGGGATACCCTTTGCTCCCTTGCTCGGGATGTCGGCAGGAGCGCTATACCTCCTCTGGTTTTTAGTTTTCGGAAGGGGGAAGGGGTGGCAGGCATCGCTTCGCTATGAACTCTTTCTGGATGGCCAGTTCTACATAATCGGAACAGCAACAATAATTGCGGGGTTGATTTAAAAAAGGGCTGAGACCGGATGTTCCACGTGGAACATTTATTCTGCGCGGAATTTGAAACAGCTCCTTCCTGCGATCTGCCCAGTAAATGTTCCACGTGGAACACTGCACAAATGCCCATATTATCGACGCCAAATCCTTCTTGCAGAAAGGAAGAGCCCTCTCTACAAAAATCCTGATCTTCTATAGTATCCAGAGCTTTTTCCATCCATTTTCGGCCCCTACTCCAAAGGATATTTTCGCCTTATATTTCCGGAAACAGCGGATTATTAATTACTTCAGGTTTTGCCCGTAAACAGATTTGATATTTTTGTTGCCGATAAAAATAACCGCTGGTACACTTCATCCCAAGTTGAAATTTACTATTGCCATATCGAATCAAAAAGGTGGGGTTGGAAAAACCACTACTTCAATAAATCTTGGTGCGTGTCTTGCCATGTCAGGGATGAAAACTCTCATTATTGACCTCGACCCGCAGGCGAACGCAACATCGGGACTAGGATTGCATATTGATTCCGAGTACAGCATCTATAGAGCATTGATGGGGGAGGGTGCCAGCAACGGCATCATCCGAAGTACAGCAGTCGATAATCTTCAGATAATATCTTCGGACATTAATCTTATTGGAGCGGAGATAGAGCTGCTCTCGATGGATAACAGGGAGTTCATGCTGAAAAAGGTTATCGAGTCTATTCCGGACGATTTTGATTTTGTTATTATCGATTGTCCCCCTTCCCTTGGGGTATTGACCGTGAACGGGCTGACAGCGGCCAACTCGGTTATCATTCCTCTTCAGACAGAGTACTATGCGCTGGAGGGATTGAAACAGCTGATGGATACGATCGAAAGGATAAGGGGGTCGTATAATCCTTCGCTGGAAATCGAAGGGGTGCTCTTTACCATGTATGATGGAAGGACTACCCTTTCCAACCAGGTTGTTCAGGAGGTTCGGTCGCATTACAAAAGCAATATTTTCAAAACGGTCATCCCGAGGAACATTAGGGTTTCGGAGGCTCCGAGTCACGGCCTCCCTATTACGATGTATGATGCGAAATCAAAAGGTGCTGACGCGTATATTGATCTGGCGAGAGAGCTTATAACGAAGCACAGGGATATTCTGGAAAAGTAGAAGAGGAGTAGAGGATTTGTCTACCAGGAAAGCTTTGGGAAAAGGTCTTTCGGCTCTTATGCCGACCCAGGGGGAGGTCGCCTTACGGGTGACCGAAGTCCCTATCGCACAGATCGTCGCGAACAAGTATCAGCCGAGAACGGTATTCAAGGATGATAAGATCCGGGAGCTTGCCGAATCGATAAAGGAGAACGGGATCATCCAGCCGATACTTGTGCAGAGGGTGGGTGACAAATATGAGATCATCGCGGGGGAGCGACGTTTCAGGGCTTGCAGGTATTTAAGGAAAGAAACGATACCGGCGATAATCAAAAGTGTTCAGAAGAGAGAGTCGCTGGCGCTTGCCCTTGTGGAGAACATCCAGCGCGAAGAGCTCAATCCCATCGAAGAGGCGAAGGCCTACAAAATTCTGATGGAGGAGTTCACGCTTACCCAGGAAGATGTCGGGAAGAAAGTCGGGCGTGACCGCTCTTCCGTTGCAAACACTCTTCGTCTCCTGAAACTTCCAAAAGATATCCAGCGAGACATCGAATCCGGCTCATTGACCATGGGGCACGCGAGAGCGATTCTCGCTTGCGAAACAGAACCGGCAATGATGGAGATGCGAAAACAGATCTTGAAGTATGGTCTCAACGTGCGTGACGTTGAAGCGAAGGCGAGAAAAAATAAGAGCGCAAAATCGAAATCCAAGTCTGCATCGCTCGATCCGTTTCTCAGAAATTTTGTTGAGACTATGCAAAAGACATTTTCCACAAAGGTGCATATCAAGCCGAATAAAAAAGGTGGCGGCTTAGTGACCATAGAATATTATTCGACCGAGGACCTTGAGCGAATAATCGAGAGCATCTGAACCGGCTCCAAAAATTTCTTTCATAATCTATTTCGGCTTCAATCGATCTCACCCAAACGTCTATAGCTCTCACTTCTCGTTTGGCGGTTGAGAAATCCGCACTTCTCTATTCGTTCCCTTTCAGCGTGGAGAGGGAGAATAAAGTTGGGACTCCGAATTGGGATTTGACATGAGCGATAGCCGATTATATATATTACCATACGATATTATATATATTACGATATTCGTTTTATATCTCTCCTCCATTTTTTCATAGTTCGTGACAAGCAAACACTATTTTATGTATTCTTGAGTGAGCGGTCTGGTAATAAATCGTAAAGGGGTGGTTCATTGAAATCTGCTGAGATTGGATCGGTCGTCTTTCCGGATATGGTGATGTATATCCTATCTCGACATTGGGGAGAAAACTCGGAGGCTTTATTGCGCTCCTGAGAATAGGTATGATACCCCTTTCTGCAGTAATTTTGGGTTCAGGATTCGTAGAGGAGATGGAATAGCATAAGGATCCTGCGAAGGGGAGTTTAACATGTCCGAACTTCGGACATCATATTGACGGGAGGCACGACGGAAGGTGATGGGGAGTTTAACTGAAATTACAGGGAGCATAGCCGGTTTCTTCTGGGGGACGCCGATGATTGTTCTTCTCGGCTTTACCAGTATCTATCTGACCGTTGGAATGCGTTTCATACAGTTCCGAAAACTGTTCCAGGCTTTTAAAATCCTTTACGGTTCAATTAACAGAAGCGCGGGGAAAAAGGGTGATATCTCCCCCATGCAGGCGCTGACCACCGCCCTGTCCGCGACGGTCGGCACAGGAAATATAGCTGGTGTGGCAACCGCAATAACGGCCGGCGGTCCCGGTGCGCTTTTCTGGATGTGGATCATGGGGCTGGTCGGGATGGGGACCAAGTTTGCAGAGATCCTTTTAAGCCTTCAATACAGAGGGACCGATTCCGAGGGGAGGATGGTCGGCGGGCCGATGTATTACATTGAGCATGGTCTCGGGAGCAGGAAGTTGGCTGTCATGTTCGCGTTATGTGGTGTTGCCGCATCGTTTGGTCCGGGGAACATGGTGCAGAGCCATTCAATAGCGGTTGCGGTAAAGGATCTCTTTGGCGTGGCGCCACTGTTGACCGGTCTGGTTTCGGCATTTTGTGTAGCGCTGATAATTTTGGGCGGAATTGTACGCATAGGCCGGGTGACCGAGGCGCTTGTCCCTTTTATGGCGGGATTTTATATTCTTGGCGGGTTGATCATTTTGATAATGAATATCGCGCAACTCCCGTCGGCTATCTGGCTGATTTTGGAATCTGCTTTCTCGCCGGTTGCGGCGACCGGCGGTTTTGCCGGGGCAACCGTTAAGGAAGCTCTACGTTTCGGTGTGGCGCGGGGTGTATTTTCAAATGAGGCGGGTTTGGGTTCAGCGCCGATAGCCCACGCGGCCGCAAAGACCGACAAACCGTCCGAGCAGGCTCTGATAGGAATGCTCGGTGTATTTATAGATACCCTTGTAATATGCAGTATCACCGGACTTGTGATAGTGGTCACTGGTATGTGGCAGAGCGAATTCAACGGCGCGGAGCTGACTATGAGGGCTTTTGATGCCGGTATGCCGGGGAGCAATTACGGTGGCAAGATTGTCAGTTTCGGCCTGATACTTTTTGCCTTTACTACCTTTATCGGGTGGTCGTATTACGGATTGCAGTGCGTTGAATATCTCCTCGGCCTGAAGACCGCTCTGGCGTACAGATGGGTTTTCGTTGGGGTCATCGTTCTCGGTTCACAGCTGAAGCTCGACCTGATCTGGAATATCGTTGATATTATGGTCGCGATGATGGCAATACCGAACCTTATCGCGCTTCTGGGAATGAGCCGGATGATCTTCAAGACAGTAAACGACGGGGAGGATTTAAGATAATCCCCCGATAGTTTTCAGTGAAACGGGAGGTTTTTGCCGGAAATTCATTCAAAGGGGGAGATTGTTCCCAAATGCTTTAATACTTTATAATTTTCTCAAGGCAAATGCGTTATAGTTGGTGACAATGCGCCATGATAGATGGCAATATGGCGACAGGGCATATAAAATAAATAAACAGAGCGAAAGATACTTGGAGACATGACGAAATGGGAATTACCGATTTCCTGAAAAGGAACACCGGTCCGGATGAAAACACAAAGGCCCATCTGAAGGAAATTTCGATAGGGAATACCGAGATAAATATACATATTGGGAAAGAAAAGACCCTTTTTTCCAGCACGATAGTTGAATTGGATATGGTGGGTGACGAGATACAATCAATTCTGATCGATACCCTTATCCCGGAATCGGGAAACGAACTCCTGAAGAAAAATCCTAATATTCTGGTAGCCTATTTTTTTCGCGGAGCATCATACAAATTTGAATGTAAATTCACCGGCATAAGGAAAGGAAAATACGACTCCCTTAAGCTGTCGGTGCCCACCAAAATTTTGAAAACCGGCGGTCAGAGCTATGAGAGGAGTTCCTTTCGGGCGGCGACGACCATGTTTGCCCCTATTCTGTTCACCATAAACGATATAGAGGAAAAGGCTTCCGATATAAGTACGGGGGGGCTGAGTTTCAATACCTTGCAGAACCTGGAGCTCCTTCATGCCACCGGTGAGGAATTCGATATTGATCTGAAAATACCCTCCCAGAATGTTGAAATGACGCTAGCCGCAAAGGTCTGCCTCTTTTTGCCCAGGGTGGTTACCGTGAAGAATCAGCGAAAAAACCGCTGCGCGTTGCAATTCACAAAATTGAGGCTACCGGAGGAGGAGGCTATCTCTCAATACATAATGGAGAGACAGCGCGAAGACCTCCAGAAAACAAGAGCGGAATAATTACTGCTCCTTTTCGGTTTCACTCCTCCTTAATATCTTCGTTTTCTTTCCTTGAGCGGTATTTTCCAAGTAAACTTCGGTTATGTTAAAAAAACCGTTTTTTACCGTCGCGGTTATCGCGGGGATAATATCCGGCGCGTTTGTTGGGTTCCTCTTTGCCGAATACTCACAACTTCCGGATATCAGGGGATTGCAGGAATTCAGGCCGCCGATTGTAAGCAAGGTATATTCGGATGACAACCAGCTTGTCGCGGAGTTCTTCGAGGAGAACAGGAGGCTTCTCAAATATGAGGATATTCCCAAATCCGCGATAGACGCCGTCCTGGCAATCGAAGATCACAAGTTTTTCAGCCATAAAGGTGTTCGCATCGTCAGTATCCTCCGCGCCCTTTGGGTCGATATCAAGTCGATGGGTTATGTTCAGGGGGGTAGCACTATCACGCAACAGCTTGCCAAGACGCTATTTCTTACTCCGCAAAAAACATTTTCGAGAAAGGTGGAGGAGTTGCTCATCTCTTTTCAGCTAGAGTTACAGTATACAAAGGAGGAGATATTAACTTTTTATTTCAACCAGATATATTTTGGCGAGCTGGCATACGGCCTTGAAGCCGCCGCTCAAACCTATTTCGGTCATGAGGCGAAGAGTCTTTCTGTCTCCGAGTCGGCGCTATTGGCGGGACTTCTAAAGGGGCCTACAATCTATTCCCCATATAAAAACATGGTGGCTGCGGTTTTCCGAAGGAATCTCGTGCTTCGAAGGATGTACGAAGAAAGTTTTATCAATGAGATCAATTATAAAATTGCAGTGGCGGAACCTGTAAGTCTTGTTCCGAAAGAGAGGAAAAATATCGCCCCCTATTTTATCGAGGAACTCCGCATGAGTGTTGAGAAGAAAGTCAGCGGCATCAGGCTTAGAAAGGAAGGATTCGAAATATTTTCAAGCCTTAATATCGAACTTCAGAAAATAGCAGAGAAGGCGGTTGAGAACGGTTTGCTTGCAATAGAATCAAGGGTAAGAAAGAGAATGGGTGGGGAGTTGCCTGAAAATTATCATCCAGTACAGGCCGCCCTGGTAGCGATTGAGCCGGCGACAGGTGAGGTAAAGGCTCTAGTCGGTGGAAGAAATTTCGGTGAGAGCGAGTTCAACAGGGCGACAATGGCGCTCAGGCAGCCAGGATCCGCCTTTAAACCGATTGTATATCTCACCGCACTCGAACAGGGGTATACGGCATCAAGCATTATCATCGATTCACCCGTTATATTTAATGAGGATCAGATAGGGATGAGATGGAAACCGGCCAATTACTCGAATAAATTTTACGGCCCGGTCACCATAAAAAGGGCGCTTGCCGATTCTCTCAACGTCGCTACCGTGAAACTCTATCTTGACCTTGAAAAAGGGAGTGTGATCGAAATGTCGAAACGGCTTGGAATAGACAGGGAGTTTAAGGATGATCCCACGCTTTCGCTCGGGAGCGGAGAGGTAACGCTTTTGGAGCTTGTCAACGCATATTCGACTTTCGCCAATTATGGCATCAAAAATAACCCTTCGTTCTTTAGGAACATAAGTTCGGAAAGTGGCGATAGGCTTCTTGAATTGGAGAAAACGTTTTTTGAGGCGATATCTCCTCAGAACGCATTTTTGATAACGACATTCCTGAAGGAGGTCGTACGGAGTGGAACCGGAAATATCGCTCAGGATGCGGGGGTGAATGTTGCCGCAAAAACAGGGACAACGGACAACTTTACCGATGCGTGGTTCGTGGGATTTTCCCCCGGTCTTGCTGTCGGCGTATGGGTTGGTTACGACAATGCCGGATCGCTTGGGGAGGGTGAAACCGGGGCGATGGCGGCCGGCCCTATTTGGACCGAGTTCATGTCATCCGCCCTGAAGATAATCGGCGATGATCCCTTTGAGATTCCAGAAACGATCATTGCGGTTGATGTAGATATCAAGACCGGGCTTTTGGCAAATCATGAATGCGGAGTTTCGGAGAGGCAATATTTCATAGTTGGGACGGAGCCTCGCGAGCTCTGCGGTGAAATAAATGGCGAATAAGTTAGAATTGAATAATATTTCTAAAGTATAATTTAGAAACTTTTTGAAGAGTATTTAATAGGAGAGAAGATGAAGTACCGATATTTCTGGATTTTTGCGTTTGTTGGCTGTCTGTTCATTTTTCCGCAGAACTCATTTTCCGAACAGGTTGGAAAAGCCGGATCAGGCTCGGCGGCTTCCGATGAAGAGCTTGGAACCGGCGAAGAGGTCGCATTCCTAAAAACTTCGCTTGGAACTATAGTTATCTCATTTTTTCCAGAAAAGGCCCCAAAACATGTCGAAAACTTCAAAAAACTTGCAAAAAAGGGATTCTATAACGGCACATATTTTCACAGGGTGATTCCCGGCTTCATGATCCAGGGGGGAGATCCGAATACCAAGGATGAAGATCGCACAAATGACGGAATGGGGGGTTCCGGGACGCACCTTCAGGCGGAGTTCAATGATATCCCTCACAACAGAGGGATCGTTTCGATGGCAAGGAGCAGGGATCCAAATTCGGCAAGTTCTCAGTTTTTCATCATGGTCGCCCGTGCCCAGCATCTTGATGGTCAATACTCCGTCTTCGGGCGAGTGAGAAGAGGGATGAAAGTGGTAGACAAGATAGTTAATGCAAAAAAAGATCAGTATGATAACCCGGTTGAAAAGGTAATCCTGGAATCGGTCACGATCCAGAAGATGTAGAAAATTCTATAATTTTTAAATTTTAGGCAGGGATATGGCAAAAAAGAAAAGTGAAAAACTAACCGACGGTAAAAGCGCTATTTTAAAAACTACACTAGGCGAAATTGAATTGGAGTTTTTACCCGAAAAAGCACCGAAACATGTAGAGAATTTTATTAGCCTCGGGAGCGAAGGTTTTTACGATGGTACCTACTTTCATCGCGTGATCCCCGGCTTCATGATCCAGGGTGGGGACCCCAATACCAAGGATGGTGATCGCTCAACCGCAGGATATGGCGGATCCGGCAAAAATGTCGACGCGGAGTTTAACGATACAAAACATGCAAGAGGCATAGTTTCGATGGCGAGATCGCAGGACCCGAATTCTGCAAGCTCCCAGTTTTTTATAATGGTTGCGGATTCCCCGCATCTCGATGGACAGTACTCGGCCTTCGGGAGAGTTACAAAGGGGATGGATGTGGTAGATAAAATTGTTTCATCCGAAAGGGACGACAGGGATAATCCTCTCGAAAGCATATTTATTGAATCAGTGACGATAAAATAAATACGGGTTCCGATTCCCTTTCAATAATGGAGTTCGAGGGTCATTGCCGAAACTTTTTCCTTTTTCAGGATTCCGCCCCACTCGGTAATGGCTTGAACTATTTTATCGAAGTGTGTCCCTTTTGGTGACAGAAAGTATTCCACTCTCGGGGGAGCTTCAGGGTAGATAGTCTTTATTATTATCCCTTCCCGCTCCAGCTCCTTGAGTCTTGTGGAAAGAATTTTCGGGCTGATCCCTTCCAGGGCGTTTTTTAGTTCGTTGAATCGTTTTTTCCCTGAATGTAATTCATGCAGAATCTGTATGCTCCACCTCCCTTCCAGTATGGCGACTGCCTTTTTGAAGTTGTCGGTTGAAGTATTTTCGTCTTTTATATCCATTTGTATTTGTTATTATATTCCCTGTTTATACCGGTACCAATAAGATACTATCGGCTATTATCACATAAACTTTGCAATTTTTGTCGATTTTTTTCCTGGTTTGATCCGTTCAACTATTCATAATCGAACCAGTGACACGCTATTTACTGTATCAATATTTCAAATGTTGCTATTCGATAAATTTTAATTGGGATTTTTCCAAAATATTTTTTGGCGAATGGTGCAAAAGCAGATGAACTGTAACATAATTTTTGTATAAATAGGCGTAAATCGAATAACTAACCGTTCGGTCAGCGAATATGCTTATTTTACTGTTTCCGCTTCGTGTTTCGGGTTTTTTATTTGGCGCTATTTTTTGGGGATTGTTTGATCCTGCAAACTCCGTCCCTAGATATTTTTCTATCGCTCCACCTTTTCAGCTATTCTTTACCAATGGGCGAGCAAGATTTTTCGACTTTCACAAACTTCACCGACAGCTCCGATTGGTCAAAGCGGATAGGGTCGGCCATATCCGAGATACGGTCAAAATGCAGAAGCGCAACCACAGAAAAGAGCGATCTTCTCCTGTATGCCTTCGATGCCACAAAACGTACACACCTTCCGGATTGTGTCGTCTTCCCGGAGGGTGCTGAAGAAGTTTCGGCAGTCATGAAAATCTGCTCGAAGTACAAAATCCCTGTCACCCCTAGAGGGGCCGGGACCGGTTTTGCCGGTGGCGCCGTTCCGATATCGGGAGGTGTCGTTCTGGTATTTACGAAAATGAACCGAATATTGAATCTCAACCGTGAGAGTCTTTTTGTGGAAGTTGAACCCGGGATTGTGAATGCCGAGCTGGGCGCACTCCTTGCCAAGGAGGGGTTGTTCTACCCCCCCGATCCCGCTTCGCTAAAAAGTTCCACTATCGGGGGGAACGTTTCGACAGGGGCCGGGGGTCCGAGCGCGGTGAAGTATGGAGTCACCGCGGATTATGTAATGGGATTAACCGCGATCCTCCCGAATGGGGATATAATCGAGACAGGAATAAAAACCGAAAAAGGTGTAGTTGGGTACAACCTGACAAAACTGCTGGTCGGCTCTGAAGGTACTCTCGGGGTTATCACAAAGATCCGATTGAAGGTGGTGCCGATACCTGAGAAGGTTTTCACTTCTGCCGTATTTTTTCCGGGGAGAAGGGAAGCGACTGATGCGGCAATTCTGATACTTCAAAAAGGGATCAGGCCGAGGACACTTGAGTATATTGATAAAACCGCGTTGAATTGTGTAACCGAATTCACCGGTTTGGTTCTCCCTTCCAGAGGGGAGACAATGCTCCTTATAGAAACCGACGGGAAAGAAGAGAACGCGAAAAGGGAGATGGATGATGTGGAAAAGATCTGTCTCTCCAGCGGTGCTGTAAAATTCGATCTTGCATCTACAAAAATTGAGGCCGAGAAACTTTGGGAGATCAGGCGCTCCATCTCCCCTTCACTGCGGAAACTGAGTCCGACCAAAATCAACGAGGATATTACCGTACCGCGGAACAGAATTGCCGATCTCATGGAGCGCCTTGATCGGCTATCGGAAAAAAGCGGAATACCAATCGTAAACTTCGGCCACGCGGGGGATGGGAATATTCATGTGAATGTAATGACGGATCAGAACAAGAAAGACGAATACCGTCTTGCGTTAGAAATAGTGGACGAAATATTCGATATTACGCTTGAACTGGATGGAACCATTTCGGGGGAACATGGGGTAGGGGTAGCGAAAAAACCTTACATAGCAAAGGAGCTTGGTAGAGGAACCATAGAGATCAGCAAGGCGCTAAAGAAGGCCTTTGACCCGGATAATATCCTCAATCCCGGAAAAATCTTCCCTTGACCAGAAATCTGTTTTCCTAAAGTTTTCCTTCCAATTAAATTTTACAGAGCCGATTTGCACCCTTCCGTATTAAACTATAGTTAGCAGGAGCGAGCCGGGAATGGCAGCACTGTTTTGCAATCGATTCCCGGATCTCTATCCATGCAGGAGGAGCAGTTTGGCAAGCGGGCAGGAGAACAAGAAGGAGCGCTTAACTCTGGCGAAGATAATTTCCCTCGACGAATGGAGGGAATCGCGGGGCGAAGGGAACCGCATCAATGCTATGCCGTTCAGGCTGATGCGGATGAAGGTAAAGAAGGTAGCCTCCGCCTCGGAAAGGGAGCGTGCTTTCCATGAGCCGGGTGGGAGGGAGTCGACGGAGCTTGAAAATATCCGTATCGCCAATTATCTAATAACCGTTGCAACGTCGGTAACGGATAAAAAGGAGAAGATACGCCTCGCGGAGGAGGCGATTTCGGTTTTTCCTCACTGTTCAGCCGCGTTCAATATCCTTGCCCTCGAGAAGGCCAGAGGCGCTGTCGAGAAGTTTGGTTATTTCAAGAAGGGTGTGGATAGCGGGGAATTTTTCACCCGTACAAATATAGCCGATTTCGGGAAGAAGTATTCTGAACTGGAAAGACATCCATACCTCATCTCATTGAAGGGGGCAGGGGATACCCTCTGGGAAATGGGGGAGCATGAATCTTCTCTCGGCTATTACTGGAAAGTTATTCGCCTCGACGAAAACGACAAGCTTGGCGCTGTGCAGATCCTTGCCGCTCGATTGCTGGAGCTTGGGAAGGGGTTTGTCCTGGATAAATTTTTATCTACAAGCTACGGGGATAAAGGTGTTGCGCTCCCTTGGGTAAAGGGGCTTCACTATTTTAAAGAGGGTCGTTTCGAGGAGGCGCACGATGAGATTTTGTTTGCCTTGAAGAACTTCCCCGGTGTTTTCCACTATTTATCCGGTGAAAAGGATTTGCCTAAAAAAATCCCGCCATACGAGGAGATATCGGGCATGATGCTCGATGCATGGGCCGGGTCGTTACTGAAGGAGTTGTGGCACGGTTCACCAGCGGCTTTGGCATGGCTCAAGGGGATACGGAAAAACCTTCATCATTAAAAAATCGAAAAGATATTCCGGAAATATATCTTTCGCTTACCGATTCAAGTTCAAAGCAGAAATGTTAAAGCCACAGTTCGCTATTTCACTACACGATATTTTATCTGCACAAATCCGAATTCATATGATTTCGTCTCTATCTTTCTAAGTTTGATATCGGCGGGCAGAGGACCGAACAGCCTCTGCTTTCCTTAATCATCGTCATCGTGATCGCGGCCCCGCTTGAATAGTCTGAAGTCATGTTCGTCATCGTCATCGTGTTCCCGGCTTTTTCTTTCGCCTCCTCGACCTTCCCCCTCATGTTCCCTTCCGGTAGGGTGGCATTTCACGCAGTTCGAATAATCCCTTATCCCCTCTTCGCGATGCTCTCTGGCTACGCTTCTTTCGGTATGGTCGTGACACCCGGAATAGCAGTCATATTTATCAAGGGATACCGGATGGCACGTTTCACATGTATTTGTTTTCCTTTTTGAGCGGTGCTGTATGGGGAACCGGTGTTCAAAATCGGCTGGTTTCCATTTTTCCGTGTAGTGGCATTTGCCGCAATTTTCTTTGGTTGGGAAATGTTTAAGAGTGAGCTTGTGGCAGGAGAGGCAGTCGCTCCGACGGTTCAATTCCCTGTGATCGAATTTAGCCGGCTTCCATTTTTTTGTGCCATGACATTTGCCGCAGTTCCCGCTGGTCTGGAAATGTTTAGGCGTCAGTTTGTGGCAGGAGAGGCAGTCGTCTTCAGAGCGGATCTTTCCATGATCGAATACAGCCGGTTTCCACTTCTTCGTAGAATGGCATTTGACGCAATCTTCCCTCGATTCCACATGCCGAGCCGGCAACTGGTGACATGTAAAACATGCGGTACCGGAGGTGAGTGATGAATGGCTGAAAGAAATTGTCTTCCAGTTCTTTGTACCGTGACAAAGTTTGCAGTCATCCTTTGAAGCCATATGTTTTAGCGGCAGTTTATGGCAAACTTCGCAACTGTCATTACTGCCGAGAGTTTTGTGATCAAAGGAGGTTACCTTCCAGTTCTTGGTTGTATGGCACGCTACGCAGGTAGCCGTGGTGATGACATGCTTTGCGGTTATCGGATGGCAGGATTGACAGTTCCCGTCCTTGCCGACAACGGCGTGGTCGAATTTAGCGGGTCGCCAGGCATCCATCACATGGCAGTTCTTGCAGTCCTGAACCTTGACGGCAGTATGTTTCTCACCGAGGCGGTGGCACTCAAGACAGTTGGTATCCTTGCTGATGTTTTGATGGGCTTCAACGGTCGTGATCTTGGCTGTCGTCCCCTTATGGTCTGTATGGCATCTCAGACAGCCGTCAGTCTTCAGGTGCCCGGTGAAGATCCCCTTTTTTTCTCCCCAGGCGGCATTATCGTGGCATTTTGCTGATGTGCAGGAAACTCCGCCCGGCTCTTCGAAGGTCTTATGGCAATCTCCACAATCCTGTATATTCGCATGTTTCGCATGAAGGTCACCGGGGGAATAGAACCTGTCCGGGAAGAGGGAGAAGGTAGCAAATATTATCAAACCTAAAAGGGCTATAAGAGAAAGAACCGATTTTGTATTCATCCAAATTTTCCTGCGTATTCGAAGTTGTGGTGAAAAGTAATTATTCTTTGCGTCTCTGTTACTTTTACATCAAACATAAATTTCTTTGCAAGAAAATATGCTTTTCATTTACATAATATTACAAATCGAGAAGATACTCAAAAAAGGTCGGAAAAACTCCAACAATCTGTAAACCCAGGTTTGGTATATAAATATCACTTTACCGCAATTTATGTAAATTGCGATTTAAGCAGTTCAGGTAGCCGGTTCATGGATGATCTTTGCAGGGTGGATCATTGCGGTCTGATTATATTGGATATCAGAATCAATAACCTAATGTATTTGGGCTGAATTCTACTTATAATACCTCGCATGGTTTTGGTGTTGGACAATTACGATTCGTTTACCTACAACCTCGTCCAGTACCTTCTGGAACTGGGGGAGGAGGTCAAGGTTTTCAGGAACGATGAAATAACCGTCGATGAGATGGAAGAGATGAAGCCGAAAGGGATAGTTATCTCCCCCGGTCCATGCACTCCAAAGGACGCGGGTATCTCGATTTCAGTGGTAACCAGGCTCAAAGGGGTATTTCCGATTCTCGGCGTCTGTCTCGGCCACCAGTCAATATGCCAGGCTTTCGGCGCGGAAATCGTCAAGGCGGATAACCTGATGCATGGCAAGACTTCGCAAATTACCCATGATGGCAAAGGGATATTCAAAGGGATCCCTTCACCCTTTACAGCCACCAGGTATCATTCACTTGTTGCCCGGCGGGATACCATACCGGACGAGCTGGAGATAACCGCGACAGTGACAGGGGAGGATGTCGTCATGGGGGTCAGGCACAGGGAATACAATATTGAGGGGGTTCAGTTCCATCCGGAATCGATTTTGACCGTTGAGGGGAAATCGATATTGAGGAATTTTCTTGGCAACTGTTAAGGCAGTAGGAGGGGAGGAGATATGGATATAAAAGAGGCTATTTCCAAGGTAGTCGGCGGTGAATCTTTGTCAGAGGAGGAGATGGTCGAGATCATGGAGCAGATCATGTCCGGTCTCGCTACCCCAGCCCAGATAGGGGCCTTTCTCGTGGCGCTGAGGCTGAAAGGTGAAACAATTGAGGAGATTGCCGGGGCGGCTATCGTCATGAGGGAAAAAGCGGTGAAGATCGCCCATCCCCATCTTTCGGTCGTCGACACCTGTGGGACAGGCGGAGACAGCTCGGGGACCTTCAATATTTCAACTACCGCCGCTTTCATAACAGCCGGTGTCGGTCTGCAGGTGGCCAAACATGGGAACCGCTCGGTATCCAGCCAGTCGGGGAGCGCCGATGTGCTGAAATCGCTCGGTGTGAATATCGAGGCCGATGTCGGGAAAGTGGAAAAATCACTCGATAAACATGGCATAGCTTTCCTCTTCGCGCCGCTACTCCACTCCGCCATGAAGCATGCGATAGGACCGAGAAAGGAGATAGGTATCAGGACCATCTTCAACCTCCTCGGGCCGCTGACCAACCCAGCGGGGGCCAAACATCAGGTGATAGGGGTGTACTCAGATTACCTCACGGAACCGCTCGCCAATGTCCTGAAAAGGCTCGGAAGCCAGCATGTTTTCGTCGTTCACGGTTCGGATGGCCTCGATGAGGCTACCCTCACAGGGCCGACGAAAGTCTCGGAACTGAAAGACGGCGTGGTAAAGAACTGGACACTAAATCCCGAGGAGTTCGGCTTTACCCTATGTAAAAGCGAGGATTTAAAGGGGGGGGACCAGAAGGAAAATGCCACTATTACCCTCAATATCCTGAAAGGTGTGGAGAAGGGGGCGAAAAGGGATATCGCTATCCTAAATTCTGCGCTTGCCATTGTCGCCGGAGAGGGGGCTCCCAATCTGAAAGAAGCTATCGCCCTGGCAAATAGGTCGGTTGACAACGGAGCGGCACTAAAAAAGCTGGAAGAGCTACGGGAAACCTTTAATTAGCGTAAAATCATCTGGTTAGCCGATTCCATGGATGTGAACGGCCTTAATATATTTGTAACCCGCTGAATTATAAGGCGCAATATTTAACGGATGTCAGGCATAAGTTATCCACAGACAAACTGTGGATAACTTTTTCGAATTCCAAATTTAAAGATAAAAACCGCAAATCTTGATCGTTATTTTCGAAAGATTTTTTCGTTTTATATCAGATTGAAATAATAGGACATATAACGCTGACCGATTGGACAGCAATATGTCAGTCTAGAATCACGGGCCAGAGGCGCTTTTATTTGAATTTGGATATTACGGCATTCAATATATAATATATAATACTATAAAACCGACAAAGATACCCAAATGAAATAGATTTGATATACTCGTAAAATAATCAGTGAGTTAACAATTAAAAGTAGAAGGAACGCCATTCCCGCCGCCGTTCTGCGGTATATACATCATATCCTACTAAAATACTAGAGATGCTAATACAGGTAGATGCGCCATATACGTATCGATTGCGTAGCAACGTTTTAGGAAAATGTAACGTATGTGCCTCTACTTCATAAAGTGAAGATAGCTATAGTATTGAAATCTAAAGCATTTTTCGTTGGCACGCCAGTTGCAACTTATCTATCACAAGACATAAGAAAGGCTGAAAAGCACAAACATTAACAAAACATCAGGAGGTTTCAAAATGAGAAAAGTAACTGCTTCAGTATTGGCTCTTGCATTGGTCGTTGTTCTCGGTGCAGGCGCTTCGCAGGCAATTGAGCTTCGCGGAAAAAATATACTGGTTGGCCAGGACGCATTCAGCTGGATGATTTACAACACCAGCACGAATCTTTGGGATAAATACTAATTCCCAAAGAGCCAGGCTCAACCAAGAAAATAGAATACACAACCAGCCGGAACCCTGGAATCGCATCATGACTTGCACATACGGGTTCCGGCATTTTTTTTATAAAGCGTCCTGAATCCGGGACCTCATTCCCCCTTCTCCGCCGAATAGTGCGAGATATTGATTCCCAATCGGGAGTACTGGTATCCCCACTTTTCCTATAGACTAGGTACAATGAAAAAGACCAAGGTAATTGCCACCCTCGGGCCGGCATCGAACGATTCGTCTACCATTAAAAAAATGATCCTTTCAGGAGCAGACATCTTTCGGATTAACGGGTCGCATACCCCGAGGGAGAAGATAGGGGGGATCACATCACTTATCCATTCCATTGGGAAGGAGCTTCAACGACCAGTCGCGGTGATGCTCGATCTTCAGGGCCCAAAGATCAGGGTAGGGGAATTTCCGGGTGGGAGCATGACCCTAAAAAAGGGTGACAAGGTGATACTCCAGACCACATTGAAAAAGGGGGACGGGACGTTCATACCGGTTCAATATCCCGAGTTCCATAACGACGTTGAGGCAGGATGCCGCATACTTCTCGACGACGGCAATCTTGCGCTCAAGGTTATCTCCAAGAAGGGGAAGAGAGTTGCGGCCAAGGTTCTTTTCGGCGGTGTTCTTAAAGACAAGAAGGGGATAAATCTCCCCGAAGTTTCCATATCGGCGGAACCGATCACCAAGAAGGATTACGGCGATCTCCAGGCGGGGCTGGAAGCGGGGGTCGATTTTGTCGCCCTCTCCTTTGTGAGGAGCGGCGGCGATATCGCCAAATTAAGAAAGAGGATCAACAGGACCTCGCCATCGGTCGAGATAATCGCGAAGATAGAGCGCCACGAGGCGGTTGCAAACATAGCGGAGATAATTTCCGAGGCTGACGGGGTGATGATAGCCCGCGGAGATCTGGGAGTGGAGCTCCCTGCCAGCAGGGTTCCGGTCATTCAACTCGATATTTTGCAGAGGTGTTTCTATCTTTCCAAGCCGGTGATTGTCGCAACGCAGATGATGGAGTCGATGATCACCAACCGGCGCCCAACACGCGCGGAGGTATCGGATGTGGCCAACTCGGTTCGGGCCTACGCCGATGCGGTAATGCTCTCCGCCGAAACAGCGACAGGGAAGTATCCGGTCGAGGCTGTATCGCAGATGACCGCCGCCGCTCTTGAGATGGAGAGGTACCAGCATTCGAAGCACAGGATACCGCCGTGGGAGTGGAGGCGCGAGATGCTCCCCCCGACCGATAGGGCGATAGCCTACTCCGCCTGCAGGCTTGCGGAGCTTCTGTCAGCGAACGCTATTATCGCTATCACCGAGTCGGGGCACTCCGTGAAGCGGGTTGCCTCCCCTCATCCGAACGTGCCGATCTTCGCTTTTACCCGGCACGAGGCGACGATGCGAAAACTTTCGCTGGTGCGTGCGGTCACCGCGTTCCATCTCGAATTCCAGAACGGATTCTATAAAACAGTTTCCGAGATCTTTAAAATCCTCAAGAAGAAAAGGTTTTTAAAGAACGGCGATAGAGTGGTTATCACGTCCGGCATACGAATGGGGGTAAAGGGGAGCACAAATCTTTTGGTAGTGGAAGAGGTGAAGTAGATATTCCCTATTGCGTGTTATCGATGAACCTGTCGATATCCTTTATCAGCTTGTCGTAATTCGGATTGAACGTAAGGCGGCGCAAAACATATTTATATTGGTTCATGATCCCGGTTTCGCCGTACCAGATGTCGCGCCCCCCCTGCCTACATTCCAATAATTTCTTTGGATTTTCCAGATAATGGATACAGTAGGCGTAATCACCGTATCTCCCGTAGTGAGGGTCATCAGGAGGAATTGTAATGGATACATGGGAGATGTCGGCTATATGCTCATCCGGAAAAAAACTGTTCACCGCGAAAAGGCGTAGATCGCCAAACCTCTGTTTCTTCGGAGATACCATATATACATATCCTCTGCTTTTCGGGGATGTCGCGCTTTTTTTGAAAAAGCGTATCGACTCCCATGGGTCGACTGTCGTATCGTCAAGTGAAATGACCATGAAAACGGGGGTATCGATCTCCTTCCCGCTCTGAAGAAGCATTTTCACTTTTCTGGTTACTTCGTATACCTGAGCGACTCCATTCATGCTTATTGATTCATATTTTGCGTAGTCGGCGTCTTCATGAGTAATCAGCCAACGCTTGTAAAAGGAGACCTTTTCCGCGAGCGGGGTAAATATTGAGTTGATCCTTACCGCCGGAGAAAAGAGGAATATCCCTTTGAACTCCCCTCTGTGCTTCAGCGCAGAGTGAATGGAAAGGGTGCCCCCTGTGGAGTAGCCTCCGATAAACAAGTTATCCACCCTGTTGCGAAGGCGATAGACGCCGTATTCGGTCGCCTTTAGCCATTCCACGTGAGAGGTGTTGATGATATCGGCGGGAACCGTTCCATGTCCGGGGAGGAGGATCGCCCTAACGAGAAAACAGCGGGAATGAAAATGTTTTGCTATGCTTTTTACAAGGTATGGCGAATCGAGAAATCCATGGATAAGCAGAATTCCATTCTTATATTTACCAGGAGCCTCCTGGGCGCATTCTTTACCAGGTAGGAGTTCGAAAGGTGAGACTGCATCCATTATCTTTTCAAAGTTTTCGTCATTTAGGTCAGTTCGTGCCTTGGCTATCATCCGCTCACTCTGCTCGATGTACTCCTTAAACGGCTGTTGAGGTTGCGAAGTGAATTTAGTGTTGAGTCCCGATTTGAAATACTGTTTCGGAGTGGAGGAGCATCCGGCAATGATCAATGCCGTCAGAACAAGGAATGAATAGTACCGCATACTGTTACATCGGCATTTTTGGTAAATCACTTGATTACCGAATTGTGATTTGCAGGTTTTATTCAAAGGTTAATTTGGCCCATGTAAATGTTGTGCCAGCAAGTTTAAAAAGAGGGTGTGTTTTACGCTTTGCCCGTGTTGTCGTCCACGAAGTAGAGGAGTGTGCCTCCAGCTATGATGAGGAGACCAGTCGCCATGATGCCGAGCCGTACGCTTCCGGTGAGAAGGCCGACCGATCCCATCAGTACCGGACCGAGTATCGAGGCGAGTTTTCCAAGCGCGTTGTAGAATCCGAAAAATTCACCTGCCTTCTCAGAGGGGATGAGTCTGGCAAAAAACGCGCGGGAGAGTGATTGCACACCGCCGATAGCAATTCCGATTGCTCCGGCCAGGAAATAGAACTCCCATGACGAGGACATGAAGTAGCCCCATATTACCGCGATCGTGTATATGGCAAGGCCGGGGTAGATCCCTTTTTTCGGGCCATATTTTTCACCGATAATTCCGAAGAGATAGGCGGCGGGAAAGCCTACGAATTGAGTGAGAAGTAGAGCCGATATGAGGGTATCGCTTTTAAGACCGATGTCGATACCGTATGCGACAGCCATTTTATTCACCGTGTATACCCCATCTATATAGAGCCAGTATGCGAGGAGAAAAACGAAAACTGTTTTATGCTGGCGTATGCTTTTGAACGTTTCTGCCAGATGTTTAAACGCGCTCTTTACCAGAGCCGCACTGTAAACTACACCTGTCCGCGGCTGTTCCGTTACGAAGAGGAGTAGGGGGATGGAGAATATGGCCCACCATATCGCCACGGAGGCAAACGACCACTTCACCCCTTCGGATGAATCGGCAAGGCCGAAAGTAGCGGGTGAGAGGACCATCGCTACGTTCAGAGCGAAGAGGAGCCCGCCACCCAAATAGCCGAGGGAGTAACCGATTGCAGAGACACGTTCCAGTTTATCTTTTGGAGAGACGTCGACTATCAGGGCATCGTAAAAAATGTTTGCGCCGGAGAATCCGGTGATTGCCATGATGTAGATGAGGAGTGCAATCTGCCAGTTTCCCTTGGCAATGAAAGGGAGCACGCCGGTCATGACTATCGCCATTCCGGCAAAAGCGAGAAGATGTTTTTTCTTGAACGAGCCTTTGTCGGCGATCGTTCCCAGCACGGGGGCGCATATGGCCACTAGGACGGAAGCGGCTGAATTGGCGGCGCCGAGCCAAAAAGTGCTCTCCACGGCATCGGCGTCCGCGCTCCAGTACTGTTTGAAAAAGATCGGGAAGAAACCAACTATGACAGTGGTGGAGAAAGCGGAGTTTGCCCAGTCGTAGAATGCCCACGAGAGCATTTTACGGTTGTCATTCGTGGAAGAGAGCATCGACACTTTTAGTCCGTTTTTCCCGGCAGTCCCAACATCGCATGATATTACCCGGTCAGGCTCAGGTTGGCAAAAAAGGTTATCGGGCCAAATCGAAAAGGACCCGGATAAAACTGCTATGCAGAAGCAGCTACTTTTTTGCTTCTCTTTCTGTCCTCTTCCTTCAGATGACGTTTCCTGATCCTAAGCGCGTCGGGAGTTATTTCAGCAAGCTCGTCGTCGTTAAGATATTCAAGGGTCTGCTCCAGCGACAGTATTCTTGGAGGTGTGAGCTTTATCATATCGTCGTTTCCGGCGGCGCGGGTATTGGTAAGCTTTTTTCCTCTGCATACGTTTACGACCATATCAACCGGTCTGTTGCATTCGCCGACGACCATACCTTCGTAAACATCCACGCCGGGGCCTATGAAGAGTTCGCCCCTGTCGGAAAGTTTTTCAAGTGAGTAGGCGCTCGTCTTCCCTTCGTCCATGCTGATAAGGACTCCGTTTGAGCGGGAAGGGATCGGCCCTACCCACGGAATGTAGTTATGGAAAGTATGGGTAATTACGGCGGTTCCCTTGGTTTCGGTTTGCAGTTCACCGTAAATTCCAAGAAGGCCGCGGGCCGGTATCGTGAATTCGAGCCTCTGCCTGTTATCCGGCATCGCTTCCATGTTTTTAAGTTCGCCTTTTCTCTTGCCGAATTTTTCTATCACCTTTCCGGCGAAATCTCCATCGACGTCGACAATGGCAAACTCCTCAGGTTCAAGTCGTTGCCCATCCTTTATATGCGTGATAACTTCCGGTTTTGACACGGAAAGTTCGTATCCTTCCCTCCGCATCGTTTCGATAAGGATGGAGAGATGCAGTTCGCCCCTGCCGGATACCTTGAAAGAATCCCCTTCGGTACCTTTTTCATATTTCAGGGCGAGATTGCTCTTTACTTCCCTTTCGAGGCGTTCCTGCAGATGCCGGCTGGTAACCTTGTCCCCCGACCTTCCGGCGAATGGGGATGTGTTCGGAGAAAAGTTCATTGAAATGGTCGGTTTGTCTACTATGACCGCGGGTAGAGGCTCCGGCATGTGAACATCGGCAAGGGTTTCGCCTATCTCGAATTCCTTGCACCCTGCAAGCATGACAATATCCCCAGCCAGTGCGAATTCGGCCTCTTTTCTGTTCAGTCCTTCAAACGTAAATATTTTCACAATAGGGGATTTGATTATGTTCCCTTTCAGGTCGATTCTTGCTATCTCCTGGCCCACCTTTACGGAGCCGCGGTTTATCTTTCCAATAGCCATCCTTCCGAGATAGTCGCTGTATTCGGCTGATGTAATAAGCATCTGGAATGTCCCTTTTTCATCAACTTCCGGCGGGGCGACCTTTTCCAGTATTGAATCTAGGAGAGGTTCCATGTTTGTTCCCGGTTTTGTATGGTCGAGCATTGCGAAGCCACCTTTTGCCGAGGAGTAAACTGTGTGGAATTCTAGCTGTTTGTCGTTGGCCCCAAGAGAGCCAAAAAGGTCGAATACCTTGTTCAGCACCCAGTCCGGTCTGGCATCGGGCCTGTCGGTTTTGTTAATGACCACTATCGGAGCAAGGCCGAGCTTCAGCGCCTTTTGCAAAACGAATCTTGTCTGGGGCATCGGGCCGTCAACGGCGTCTACCAGAAGGAGTGCGGAATCCACCATACCAAGAATTCTTTCCACCTCCCCGCCGAAGTCGGAGTGGCCTGGGGTATCAACAATGTTTATCTTCACGTTCTTCCACCGTATGGAAGCGTTTTTCGAAAAGATGGTTATTCCGCGTTCCTTTTCAAGGTCGTTTGCGTCCATTACGCGTTCGTTCACTTTTTCGTTGGCGCGGAAGGTTCCCGATTGTTTCAGAAGGGCGTCGATCAATGTGGTTTTACCGTGATCAACGTGTGCTATTACGCAAATGTTTCTAATCTGTTCCTTATGGGACATATATGTTGCTCCAATATGATGGTGTCTATACCAATAGTCTAAAAATAATTAATCGGGAAGTATAGCACTTTTTGAAGACGATTGTCGAAAAACGTTAGATCAGGTATCGCCTTATCCTTGGAATGAAATCGTTGATAACGATCGGTTTTGTAGCGAAGTCGTCGGCGCCCAAGCGTACTACTCTGTCACGTGTTTCCATATCGGAATTCGAGGTAAGAATTATGACCGGTGTATGGGCTGTATCGGGATTGCTTTTAATGAATTCAAGAACCTTCAGACCGTCCGTCTTCGGCATCTGCAGGTCGGTTATCACGAGGTTTGGTTTATGTTTGGCAATTTTTTCCATAGCTTCTTCACCGTCATTTGCTTCGAGTACAACAGTGTTCAGGCTTAATATTCTTCCGCGAAGGAGCGTGCGGATAAATTCCTCGTCATCGACAATAAGTACAACCGGTTTCACTTCAGGCAGTTTCGCGGTAAAAACGCTTCCCTTTCCAGGTTTGGAATCGATCTCCAGCACACCGCCATGCGCAAGCATGATGTCGTAACTAAGGGGGAGTCCCAGCCCTGTGCCTGTTTCACCGGCTGTACCTTCTGTTGATGTTTTCCGGTCGTAACTGAAGAGATGATTGATCCTCTCCGGTTGTATGCCGGGCCCGGTATCGGAAACGGCGATTGCGCAAGGATCCCCTTCCGGCACGAAGATCCTGATGGTATCCCCCTTTGCGCAGAATTTAATAGCGTTGGAAATAAGGTTTTGTATCACTTCCTGAAAAAGGGCTTCATCCGCGTATATGCGGGTACGCGTAGGAATTTCATGTTTAAGTATTATCCCCTTTTTCCCGGCGAGAAGTTCCAGATCGTGCGAGACCTTTAACGCAATAATTGAGGCGTCCAGAAACCGCAGTTTTGGCGATATCTTTCCGCTTTTAATGCGGCTCACGTTGAGAATTTCCTCTATGAGTTTTATCATGCTGTTTCCGCTTTTTATGGCCCGCGCAACGATATCCCTCGAAAAGTCATCCAAACCTGCGTTTTTGCCATCGTTCAATAGCTCAAGGAATCCGATCATTGTGGAGAGCGGAGAGCGAAGATCGTGCGCCACCAATGAGATGAATTTATCTTTTAACTTTGTGGCTTCTTCAGCTTCGTTTTTCGCGAGGCGCAATCTTTCTTCGTTTTTTTTCCTTTCGGTTATATCCCTTATTATCGAGATAACACCTTTTTTGTGTTCCTCGTATTCAACGAAGCTTGATTTGACCTCAACAGGAACGTCATTGCCGTTTTTGCAGACAAGTGTTCCCTCAAACAGCGATACACTACCCCCTTGGGCGTCTTTCAATGCTTTATCGGCAAGCTTGTACTGCTCTTTGGCGATGAAGTCGGTAAATTTTTTCCCTGAAAACTCCTCAAATTCATGCCCGATGATTTGAGCTAACTGCCTGTTCGTTTCGACTATATTTCCATCCGCGTCGGTAAGACATATCCCGTCCCGCGCGTCATGCACCAGTGTGCGGTATTTGTTTTCGGATACTATCAAGGCGTCTTCCGCTCTTTTTCGCTCTTCTGTAATTGCGGAAAGCTCCTCGGCGAGCATGTTAAGTCCCGTGAGGATCGCGTCGAGATCGTTTCCTTCATCGGAGGGAATTCCGCGCGCGTCAAGTTCGCCGGCGGCGAGACGGAATATGAGGTCGAGAATGTTGTCCATTCCCTTTTCCGATAGATGTTTTACCATTTTATCCATTCCTGAATCCTTCCAGCCATTCCAACGCGCTCTTTTCGGAGGTAAAAACCTTGGTGGGGATAACGGATTTTCCAAGGGATAAAAAGAGGTTTCCGAATAGGCGGCTTAATGTTGATTGAACCAGATAGGCTGAAGCAATGCCGGCTCTTGGTCTATCATCTCTTCCAAAATATTTTCGCACGTCCCTTGGAAATGTTTTCATGCTGCGGATATCGATAAGTGCCGGGTAAAGTTTTCCCTTTGATTTCTCAAAGATAAGTTCGATAAGTTCCCTCAAGTCGCTAACGGTGCCTTCAACATCCTGTTTGACAAGTATTCTAAGGATTCCGTCCTCCTGAAACCAGAAGATCGCGATCCTGGTTTTAAAAACCGAAATCCCTTCGGGTGGGGAGATTGAATCATGCGTCATTTAAAGACCTCCAGCCATTCGATCGCTTTTTCTTCAGATGTAAAGAGTCGTATAGGGTGGTTTGGCCTGTTGAAACCGATAAAGAAATTCCCTATCAACATAGATACTTTGGAACCTCCAAGCAGAGCGGCGGCAACTAAGGAAACGGCGCGTCCTTCGTTTTGATAAATGTTGCGCGCACTCTTCGTAATCGATCGTATATTGCGTCCATCGACTAGAATAGGGCATCTTTTATTTTCCTCAATATTCATCTGATTAATGAAGGAAAGCATCGCTTCCACGTTTTCCTTCGCCGTGTCTTCGGTCTCCTCCGCGCTGGGCAAAAAAGTCTGGCGTAAAATTCCATCTTCGCCAAGTGAAATGTTGGACGTTTTGGTGAGTATGTCCGGCAATTTATTCTTGTTTTTCATATGAATCCTTTCAACCAGTGTACCGCCTCCAGCTCGGAAGTAAAAATGCGAAAAGGCAATGTGGGTTTATTGAATTTCAGAAAAAAGTTTCCAATAACTTTTGTGGCTGGGGATGACGTTAGCAGTGCTACCGAAGACCCGAAATTGGCTACTTCCTCCCCCGCATAATATTCACGCGCTTCCCTTGTGATTGATTTCAGTTGGCGGATGTCTATCAGCACCGGGCGTTTTATCCCTCCGCTTGCCTTCCAGACAGTCGCTACATTTTCCCTTGCGTGTTCAATCCTTTCCTCGGCTCCCTTGTGGTCTACCATCCAGATTATTCCGTTTTCGTCGAGCCAGATGTCGACTGTGTCGGTAACATGCTTGTCATAAGTTGTCATATCGGTATTAGTTGTTGCTGCCGGATTTAAGTTCATTTTTTGCCTTTAGTTCTTCTATAAGCATGTTGAGAGCGGTAATTACGGCGTCAAGTTCGTCCCCCCTGGAAGAGGTATTGCCGCGAACATCGTAATTGCCGCTAGCAATATTGAATATCAGCATGTATATCTCCTCAAGTTTGGGATTGTTTGATATTCTTGTCTTATATTTCACTTTTAAATTCCTCTCAGCCAGATTAGCGCGTCTTTCTCCGACGTAAAGAGTTTGATAGGGTATGTGGTCCTGTTGACCCTCATGAAGAAATTTCCTATTAGCCTGGTAAGTGGAGAGTCGACCAGTATGGCGCAAGCTTTGGTTATTTTGCTGGCTTCTTCCCCCGCGTAATATTCGCGCGCTTCCCTTGAAATCGAACTCATGCCTCTGCAATCTATCAGGGCGAGAGTTTTGCTGCCTCCGCAGAGTTCCGCGCAGGCGGCGATATTTTCAATAGCATCGGAAAGGCTCTCTTTTGAGTTCGGAAGGTTTACTCGGCGGCCGATGCCGTCGTCGCCAAGCCACTGCCTGGCGGTACGGGTAGTTATTATTCGGCTGTTGACGTTATTCATGTTCATCCAGAGATATGTCTTTTAATCTTTTTCGTTTTCATATGAAAAATCCCTTCAGCCACCCTGTTGCATCATTTACGTTTTGAAAAATCTTCAGCGGGTAGCTCGGTTTGTTAAGTCCTAGAAAGAAATTCCCTATGACACGCGTTGTGGACGATTCGACAACTAGCGCCACTGCGTTACCCACGCGAGGCCTGTCGTCACTTGCGAAATATTGCCGAGCTTCCCTCGATATGGATTTAAGTTTGCGTATATCGATGCATACAGGCAATATTTCCCCGCCCCTGATTTTCAAAATGGTGCTGATTATCTCCTCTGCGTCCGCCAGGTCAACCTCGGCGTTTTCGTTTATATTTACGCGGCTGATATTGTTTTCATCTATACAGATGCAACTGACGCGCGTATTTATCGTATTCATTGTTTTCTGGGTAGTTGGTTGCTAAATTCATTAATCTGAATCACCGATACCCTTGTTTCAATTTGAAAGTCCCTCATATGATTATCCTATTTTTCAGTTTCCTGTTTTGCTTTAAGTTCTTCAGCCAGCATATTAAGGCCGGTGATAATTGCATCCAGTTCGTCCCCTTTGTTGGATACTTCTGCGCGAGATTCCAGATCACCTTCGGCAAGGTTCATAATGAGGTCGATTATCCGGTTGAAGCGGGGGTCATTCTGATTTATTTTTTCCATCTTCATTTGAGGAAGCCTCCCAGCCATTGGAGCGCCGCGTTCTCGGTGTAAAACAGTTTTGTAGGGATATTCGGTCTGTCAATTTTCAGGAAAAAATTTCCGATAGCTGATGTCAGCGGGGAGCCGACCAGAATGGCGCATGCCGGCCCCAGTTCCTGGGCGATGGATGCGTAATGCCTTCGCGCTTCACGGGTCGTGGATTTTATGTTTCTGATATCCGCAAGCGCGGGGTGTATTTTTTCAGGCGATAATTTCTTTACGGCGGATGAAAAGGCCTGGGCGTCCTCCAAGGTTTCATTTGAGTCAGGGCGGTTTACACAGCGGATTATCCCGTCATTACCAAGCCAAATGGACGCTATGCGCGTTTGGATGACTTCGGACGCAATGTTCATGGTATTTTCAGTTGTCATTTCATAAATCCTTTAAGCCATTTCATTGCCGACGCTTCGGTATGAAAAAGTCTGGCAGAAAAATCTGGCTTATTGATTTTCAGGAAAAAATTACCGATGGCGGAGCTCATCGGAGAGCCGACCAAAATTGCGCAGGCAAGACCGATATATTTTCCTTCCTTCGCGAAATATGCGCGCACCTCGTGATTTGTCTTTTTCACGTTTCTGATATCAATTAGCCCGACGGAATTGCCGCCTGGAGCAAATTTTTTCAAGGCGTCGATAAATTCCTTCGCATCATCCAGCGTCTGCTCCTCCCCGGGGAGAAATTGCGACCAGACGATGCCGTAGTCGTCGCTCCAGATTTTCCATACGCGAGTTTTTACTACCTCTTGCGTATCTTTTTCCTGGGCGGAATGAGGACTCATTGCATGCGCCTTTCAACTATTTCTCTTTTGATGGTTAGCGTTTTTGATATTGTAAAAATATTCTCTAACAAACATCCTTCAGATTTTGCCCGTTTAAAGATCTCGTTGGCAAATACCATCGCAGTATTCATTTCCATCATTCCATCCCCAAGAGCCAGTCGGAGGCTTTTTCTACGCTGTGAAAAAGCTTGACCTTATAAAGAGGGGTGTTTACCCGAATGAACATATTGCCGATTACCGCGGTTATGGGAGAGCCTACAAGAATAGCGCACGCGCCTCCGTTGGCCGCCTCGAAAACCTCCTTGCTTGCGTAATAGTCGCGTGTCTCCTTGTCTGTAGATTTAAGCCCCCTGATATCTATAAGAGTATGGTGTTTTTCATTGCCGGTGATAGATCTTATCGCCGATATCATTTCCCTGGCATTTTCAATCCGTTCTACGACTCCTTCTAATACCGTGTACCTGATTATCCCGTTATCATCTCTCCAGACCTTTCCGTTTCTGAGAACGATTTCAGTTTTTTCAGTTGAACCATTCAGCACGATAATTTCACCCTTCCGGATTCAAAATTATTTCTGGCAGACTGTTCATATGACTTCGAATCTTTCATGTCATGTTGTTTGGATTGTATCTTCTGACTGGAGGTCATGCGAAACTTCATTATATGAACCCTTTCAGCCATGAAATTGCGGAGGATTCGGATGAAAATAGTCTGAGCGGGAAAATCGTCTTGTTGATCCGCATATAGAAATTCCCGATTACTTTTGTTAGCGGGGAGCCGACGAGGATTGCGCACGCTTTGGTTACCTCAGCGGTTTCCGGTCCGGAGTAGTATTCTCGCGCGTTTTTGGTAATCGATTTGATATTTCTGATATCTACCAGCGCGACCCCTTTTTTTCCATCCATCAACCTTGCTCCAGCGGCGATATTTTCCATGGCGTCCTTCAATGCTTCTTCGGCGCCAGGGTGGCTTTCCATCCTGATGATTCCGTCATCTCCCAGCCAAATTCTTGTTGTGCGGCAGTGAACGTCAACAGCTACCATCATATTTTGAGGTTCCGTTTGTTTCTCACTATCGAAATGATAAGTATATTGCCTGATTAAGCATGCAAATGTTACATATTGTTTCAGAATGCTGTAAGGAACCTCTCCTCTCTTTCTTATAATATAGTTGCATTTTAGCAGTTTAGGAAGATTTAGGCATCCTGAGATTCATTTTGGGAAAAGAGGGAATTCGGTTACAATCTCTTAATACTACTTAAATTTTCACCTATTAACCTTTTTCAGGAGAAAACAGCATTGGAAAAACTTGATATCGAATCGGTTAGGTGGGGGCTTGTTCTTGCGTTACTGAGCATACTCATGGGGGTTTACCTCGGAATACATTTCGGGAAGAGCGAAGATGACATCAAGAGTTACTTGAAAGTAAAGGCCGCCGCCTCGACACATTTCGCCGACGATGAAGCGAAAATAGAAAATGCTGTCGCTGACGGCTGGAAATATCTCAAGCGTTCGCATGAACATTTCCAGGGCTTGGGCGCGATATCGATCGGGCTTATGTTTGTCATTGCGGGGAGCTGGCTTAAACCACTTTTTAAAACGCTTTTATCCATTGGTGTCGGTTTGGGAGGTTATATTTATCCCCTTTTCTGGTACTTGGTGGCCTACAGCGTTCCGGAGGTGGGGAAGCATGCCGCAAAGGAATCACTCGCTTTTATGGCGCAGTTCGGTGCGGGTCTTTTCACGGTTTCGTTTTTCTGCGTGTTCCTCGTGGTTCTTCTGTACGCGATTTTCCGGGATGATCTGCCGTCCTTTGTAGAGCCGCTCAGGGAATAGTTTCCGGTTATTTTCAAATTCATAGCCTCCGCCACAGGGCGGAGGTATTTTTCTAAAAGAGAGCCGCTTTTAAAGTCTCTATTGCTGTGCTTGAGAGTCCGGCCATTACAGGGGCAAAGAGGATCGTTATATTTGCGAACGATTCTTTGAGTGAAATGAACACCCCGTTCTCCTTTAGCCATTGAGTTCTATGCTCGGGAGTGCCAGCGGGATTTTCCAGATAGTAGATGGAGTCCCCCCTCAATTCGAAAATATATGTTGCGGGGACATACATGGAAAGCAAAAGCATGGTGTAAAAGAAACCCTTTACCGAAGTGTGTGCGTTAACTATTTCGGTCATCGCTTTTGCGTAGTTTCCGGAGATGAACATCTGTGAGGGGAGTGACGCGATCCATCTGTCCGCGAAATATATAGCCGCTACTCCAGCTACAAGAAGTGAAGCGCCAAGGTAGAGGAGAACCATCAGTCTTTTTCTCTGGATCCTCAGGTGTTCGATGATCCTGCTGTTGTCACCGTCGGTTTTTATAAGAACGGCGCAAAAGGCCGAAATAAGAAGAAATATCGCGAAGATCGAAATGCCAGACTGCAGTCTATTGATCATCTGTACGTTGACCTGCGAATATTTTTCAAGAGTGGACAGAAGGTTTTCGATAAGCGCGTATGATCTATAGGTTTGGGAATTTACATAAAAAAGAACAATCCCCGGCACCAGGATAAGCAAGAAGGCAAGGCGAGGTCTGCTGATGTCTGCCTCTGCCAGGGAGGCGTGGATAAAAATACAGCTGACAAAAATCGTTGTAATGAAAAAGAAGGTGACCGTAAGTTCAGAGAAATAGTATAGAAGGCGGTTTTTAAACTCTGTCGCGATTATCTCCGGGTCGGTTGCGAATTTTGCGAAGGTTGGTATGTCAATATCGTTGCCTATATTTGCCAATCTGAAGGATGGATCTGCAAGATTTATCGCCGAGGTAAAGATTGCATCAAGGATGAAGACCGTGATCGCGCCGAGCGCCGGGAGAAACATAACCGGCTGTCTGGAACAAAATGAATATAGTGATTTGAGCTGTTTCAATATGTTAATTCCCGGTACAGAAAAAAAAAGAATTCCCCAGCGACCCGCAGGCAACACACGGTGAAAATTATACCGAAAAGTGATTAATCTAGCAACTATGCAAAAATAGCAGTATTTTATAAATCTGAATTCATTGATAAAAGGGGAGTTCTTTTGAGTTTTAACGGTTTTGTATTCGTGCCGATACTGCGAGGAAACAGCTTTACTATTGAAAAAATAGAATTTATACTTTCATAAACGTTAGAGGTATATATTGAAGAAAAGTTATTCACAGCCCCCGGTAGGTTTAAAACTAGGTACGAAGGAAGCGGACGTCCTTATCGAGGAATATACTCCGCTGGTCAAGTTTATTTCACACAGGATAGCTGTACGCCTCCCCCCGCACATTGAGCTGGATGATCTGATAAGCGCCGGCGTCATGGGGCTGATAGATGCTATCGGAAAATTCGATCCTACCAAGGAGACCCAGTTCAAAACATACGCCGAAATAAGGATACGCGGCGCTATCCTGGACGAATTGCGCGCGCTGGACTGGGTACCGCGTTCCGTCCGCCAGAAAGGTACGGAGATCTCAGGCGCATATGCCATTGTTGAACAGCGTCTCGGGCGCCCTGCCGAGGATCATGAGGTTGCGGCGGAGCTAGGATTTACGCTAGAGGATTTCCACAAGCTTCTGGCCGACTCACAGGCGATGCCGATACTCTCCATAGAAGAGCTGGGCGGTGTAAACAAGGATGGCGAGAAGCGGGACATCATGGAGATAATCGCCGGGTCTACCGATAACGATCCCCAGATACTTGCAAGGCTCAATGAGGTTCGAACGATCATCGCTCGCGCCATAGACCAGCTCCCCGAAAAGGAGAGGCTCCTTGTTTCACTCTACTATTACGAAGAGCTTACAATGAAAGAGATAGGGGAGGTTTTGGGTATTACCGAATCCCGCGTATCACAGCTCCACACACGCGCCGTGATGAGGCTGAGGGGCAAACTTCTGAAATACATCAGCGATGATGACGACCTGCGCGATTAGCCAGGTTTTTCCTTTTTCTTTCTCCGATCTTCCCACGCAACATGACTTCCCGGGGCCGGTGATTTCCCTTCTCATGCCGAGCGGGATAGCCTTCATATAACGATAATGGAACGCTTCCCGATAGATAAAGTCGTGAATATCCTTCGCGAGGAGATCCCGAAGTACAAGGAGCCGATAGTCGGGAAGTACGCGAAGGAGCGCTCCCCGTTTAAGGTGCTGATATCAACTCTTCTATCTCTCCGCACGAAGGATCAGACCACTGCCCCGGCATGCGACAGGCTTTTCGCCGTGGCAGATTCACCGGAGAGACTGGCGGCGCTCCCGCCATCGAAAATAGAGAAGCTCATCTACCCGGTAGGTTTCTACAAGGTGAAGGCGCGGACAGTGATATCGGTTTGCCGGGTACTTCTCGAAAAATATGACGGCCGGGTGCCCGATTCACTCGACGAGCTTTTGACCATCAAGGGGGTAGGGCGGAAAACCGCCAATCTCGTAGTTACGCTGGGGTATGGGAAGCCGGGTATCTGCGTGGATATCCACGTCCACAGAATTTCAAACAGGTGGGGGTACATCAAGACCGCCGTGCCGGACGAATCTGAGTTTGAGCTGAGGAGGATCCTCCCGAAAAAGTTCTGGATCGAATACAACGACCTTCTCGTTACATACGGCCAGAATCTTTGCGTCCCGGTCTCTCCGTTCTGTTCGCAATGCAGGATAGAGCGGTATTGCAAAAAGGTCGGGGTAAAGAGCAGAAGGTGAAGCAAAACAGCTTCAAAATTACAAAGCCGGAATTAGCATGCAGGTTTTCAAATTTTAGGTTTATCATAAAGTGATAAAGGTCGGAGTTGTTCATGATTGATTACTACAGGATATTGGGTCTAAAGCCGGGCGCCTCGCTTGGTGAAATAAAGAAAGCGTATCACAGGTATGCCTTTCATTTTCATCCCGACAGGAACAAGGAGAAGGGGGATCTTTTCCTTGTTGTAAGAGAGGCTTATGACAAGCTTCTTCATATGGCTGGCGACGACGAGGAGAAAGTGAAAAAGGGAGAGCGGTCCCCTGGTAAAACGGAAAAAGAGCCGCATCATGTGGTTTCCAAGAAACCGAAAAAAGCGGTTCACAACATGTCGTTTGTCAGGGAGAAAATAAAGAAAAGAGCCTCGGTGAATTTTTACAAGCACCGCGTTCAGAAGGTTATCCTCGAGCATAAGCAGTGCGTTGTCTGCCGGGGTTATGGCGTTGTGGAGAACAGGTTTCATCTCGCGGAGAACTGCGAAATCTGCGGCGGTACAGGCAACCACAAGGCGATCCTGAAATAATCAGCGACACTTCACGTTCACTTTCAGCCTGTTTTTCACTCACCTTTGAGGTAGGAGATATTTTCCCTGCTAAACCGTAGAGGTTCTATCCCGAAAGATTTGATGTATTTCGTTTCGGGTACGACGTTCCCCTCCACCAGCATATCCGTCTGGTCCACCGTTGCGGGGAAGTGTGAAAACCGCCCAAGTAGCGAGACCACGGGGCGAACGAGACCGTAAGGAACTGGGAGTTTTATCCGCCGGTTGATACCCGCCCCGTCGCAGATCATATCGAGCAGTGTGCGATAGTTGAACCTGTCACGCCCCCCCAGATGGTAAATATTCTCCCCGAAGCCTCCGTTCTCCACTGCAAGGGAAAATACCCTCGCAACGTCCGTTACATGAACAGGCTGCATCTCGTAGCGGCCATTACCGAACAGTACGGCGACCGGGGAGCTTTTTAGGACGCCTAGCATCTGTGTGCAGAATTCGGTTGCGCCTGCTGGCGGTTTGCCGAAGATTAACGATGGCCGGAATATCGTCAGTGAGAGGCGAGTCGACATTAAAAATTCCTCACCTCTAGCCTTGCTGGACTGGTAATTTGAAACGCCGTTCATTCTCGCGCCGTTCGCGCTCATCTGAACCCATCTCGAAACACCCGACCTTTCCGCTTCGTAGGCAAGGTTCTTTACCGCTTCGAAATGGAACCTTTCGTACGTTATCCCTCTAGCAGGAAATTCGCGGATTATCCCCACAAGGTTGATAACGGCGTCGCAATCGGCGGTTTTTCCGGCGATGCTTTCGGGATGAAGAAGGTCGCCCGAAACGGTTTCTACCCCTTCGCTCTTCGGGAAGCGGCTCGTATTCCTCACCAGAAGGCGAACGTTATGTCCCCGGTTGAGCAGTTCGGCAACCAGGTAGGAGCCGACGAAACCGGTTCCCCCCGCGATGAAAATTTTCATATATTTTCCTGGAGTATAATGTGTAAACAGCTTTTATTTATTTTAGCACCGTAAAGGGTTAAAATCTCACCGAGGGACTATGGAAACAAACGAAAGACAGAATACAACCAGCAACGATATTGTGGATATAGTCGGGCTCCTCGAATCGGGCTGGCAGATATACAGGAAGAGCTGGAAAAAGTTTTCGGGAGCGTCGTTCCTTTTTCTCCTGATATTCATCGGCGCTTCGCTCATTCACGATTTCATCGGCCTTCTTTTCATGGGGCCGATGACCGCTGGAATTTTTCTTTTCACCGGCGAAATGATCGCGGGGAAAGATCCGCAGCCGTCGAGAGTGTTCGAAGGGTTCAGGTGGTTTTTGCCGTCGGCGATCGCGAATCTGGTGATCTCGGTTTTTGTCATTCTCGGTCTCTGGCTTCTTCTCATTCCAGGTTTCGTGTTTGGTGGGTGGTATCTTCTCACATACCTGTTCATCATCGACCGGGGATTTGATTTCTGGAGCGCAATGGAATCGAGCCGGAGAGTCGCGTTTCGGGACATGCTCGGGATGACGCTCTTCTATGTAGCGCTAGGGGCGATCAACGTAATCGGCGCCTTGCTCTTCGGAATCGGGATACTGATTACCTTCCCTGTTACGACGATAGCGACCTATCTCGCCTATGAGAAGATGGTAGGGGTGGAGAGTATCGGCAAAGGAGAAGAGCCTACCACGATGCCCGGTTCGGGTGAGACAAATTTTGCGGAACCTGTAGCAGAAACTAAGAGCAAGGCCGAGGGAGAAGAACAACCGGGGCAGTAGCTCAGTTGGGAGAGCGCAGCGTTCTCAATGCTGAGGTCAGGAGACCGAGCGAGAGTGACCGTTTATTCCATGTATTTCCATTATTAAAGATGGATCTATAAATTAATCTTGTCTTACTCTTTTTCAGGGACTTTGATTGCGTGGCGAAGCTCCTCTTCAGAAGGTGTTTCAAAAATGGTTTCGCAAAAATCAAACTGACCCCTTGTAACAGTAAGGGAGTAGGTATCCCCTTTATCCTTATTTCGAGCTGATACACGTTCCCACCTGGTAACTACATTTACTTGAAGATAATGAAGCTGTGGCATTGATCCAAATTCTTGGAGCGCGTTAATAAACTTTTTCCTCTGAGCCAGCGCAAAAAAACCAAGGTCCAAAACGATTTCAATTTTAAGTTTAATCAGCTCTTTGCATAAATAAAGAATTTGTGTTTCGCAACGGTTAACTCTCTCAATCATCCATTGGTATTCAATTGGGTCCTGTATATCTGGACCGTATAGATTTTGCATCCATTCATCAATGGAAAACCGGGCTGCCCCAATGTTTTTTGCCAGTTCAAAAGAGTATGTAGTTTTGCCGGAGCCGGTAGGCCCGCATATCAGGTGCACTCTAGTCATAAAATATTTCCTTTAAAGGGAAATCCGTTTGCCTGCCGTGATTCTATTTAAGGTATTTAGGATTATAAACAAAGCACACACAATATATAGCAAATAATAGTGATTGGCTGTTCGTTTAAAGAGGGGGGTAGTTTAGGGCGGGATGGGGGACCCGCCCTAAACTTTATATTGAGGGTGGCAGTTAAGTGTGCTTATTGACTTTGATTTCTATTAAATATTCGTCCTCATGATCTCCTGGTACGCTTCTATCGCCTTGTTGCGTATCTGCAACGTCATTCTAAAGGCGAGGTCGGCCTTGGAGATGTTGATCATCGTTTCGTGTATGTTCTTGTTCCTCCCAGATGCGAGGTCTTCCACCGCGCGGTCGGCGTTTATCTGGAGGTCGTTTACTTCCTGCAGAGAATCTTTCAGTACGTCACCGAAACTCTGCCCGCTCACTTTTTGTTCTCCCGGAGCGGGGAGTTTCAGGTGCTCGCCTAGAGGTTTGAAGGAATCAACTCTCAAATTCATTTTCTATTCCTACCTTGTTTCCGTGACAGCGGCCCTGATTATCCCGCCGCGTTTAGTCATCACTGTAATTGCCGCGTCGTACGCGATCTTTGTTTCTGAAAGGGTCGTTACTTCCTTGTCGAGGTCTACGTTGTTACCGTCTATCCTCCCCTGCGAAAAATCAATGGTCAGCTCCGGTTCCATCGAATTGAAATCCGGCTGTTGCGGGGAGATATGCTTTGAATGCGTAGCTTTTATCTGCAGAAAATCGGTAGAGGTGACGCTTTGAAGGATGCTTTCAAACTCGACGCTCTTCGCCTTGTAGCGGGGGGTCTCGGCATTGGCAATATTTGCCGCCGTCATAGCCGCTTTCTGCGAGTTGAAATCGAGGCTCTTCTTTACGACTTTCGGAGCCCTGTCACTAAATAGCAAATTGTTTATAAAACTCATAATTACCTCTGCCCGCTAATAGAGCAACAACTATGCCAAGTTAAAGCGGTATATAAATCAATGAGATAGAGGTTTATGGCTATATATCAGGTGACAGAATTTCCTCAAATTTGCGGACAAACCGTCAAAATGTGGTCGCTATCAAGGAGTTCAGATAATCAGATGTAAAAGGAGTCCTGCGAAAGAGAAGTAGATAATCAGCGAAGAAATATCGACCAGGGTGAGGACTATCGGTCCCGCGCCGAGCACGGGGTCGAGTTTCAGTTTTTGCAGAAGTATCGGGATGAGCGTACCTATGGTCGATGCGGCGCACATAGCGAAGAAGAGGGATAGACCAACGATTATCCCAAGTCCGGGATTTTGGTTCAGCCCCCACGCGATGAAGCCTATAAGTGTTCCGCAAAAGGTTGCCATAGCGAGGCCGACCCAGAACTCCTTGATGATGAATTCAAACATTCCGTCAGGGTCAACCTTGCCGAGCACGAGGCCCCTTACGACGATAGCCGAGCTCTGTGTGCTGACGTTTCCGCTCATGCCGGTGATAACCGGGATGAAAGCGGCGAGCGCGATGACATGCACCAGGGGGGCACCCATCATTCTGATTATCCCCGCCATCAGTATCCCCCCAGAGAGGGAAGAGACAAGCCACGGGAGGCGGTATCTTGCGGCGTTGATCCATGACCCGTATTCAAACTCCTCGTCGTTCGTACCTGCCATTTTCAGAAAATCTTCCGTACTCGCTTCGGTGATAACATCGAGCACGTCGTCGTGGAGAATTCGTCCCAGCAGTTTTCCGTTTTCGTCGGTAACCGCAAGGGAGATGAGGTCGTATTTCATAAAGGTGTTCGCAACCGCCTCCTCGTCGGCGGTGACTGTCACGGATATCGGATTCTTATCCATAATTTCACGAATGGCGATCTCCGGTTTGTAGAGCGCGAGTTTGCTGAGCGGAACAATGCCGACAAGTTTTTCTTCCCGATCGGTGACGAAAATAAAGTGGTACTCTTCTATCTCTTCGATCTTTGACCTTATAAGCTCGACTGCGTCGCCACATGTCTGGTCTTCCCGCAGGGAAACCATCTCGGTCTGCATTATTCCTCCCGCTGTCTCCTCGTGGTACTGCAGGAGGTGGCGCACTTCATGGGAGTCCTCCACCGGAAGGTTATCAAGAACTTTGACAGCCTCTTCCTCCGGCAGGTCTGCCACGAAGTCGGCCGCGTCGTCGGAATTCATCTCGCTCACGATGCCGGTGAGCTGTTCCGTGCTCAGTTTTTCGGTTAAGAGCTCGCGTGATTCATCGGTGAGGTCTATCAGAATTTCGGAAGCTACTTCTTTCGAGAGTACGTTGAAAAGCTTTACGGACTCATCCTCTTCAAGATGCTTCTCTATGATCTCAACGATATCGCCCGGATGTAGCTCCGCAACCAGCGAGCGGAGTTTTTCAGGGCGGTCAAGATTCGCGATAAGGATTGCGATATTGTCGTCATTGATCTCAAAGTCCGCCATTGGTTGATTATATTCCTTGCCAGCCTCTTAAATACAGCGGAAAAGAGAAAGGGACAGGTGCAATGAGGTAGTAATATCAATATGTTGCGCGCAGAAAGCGGGATATATAAATTTAAATATGCATAGGTTTGGCAACGCGTTCGTCATGTTGGCAAATATTATCGCTTTACTATGTGGTGCGGTACGTTGTAGAATTCCTGTTTTTATATCGAAATGGAGACCATAAAGACATGGCAATGATATGTGAAGTATGCGGAAAAGGGCCGATGTTCGGCAACAACGTCAGTCACGCGCATAACGTGACGAAGAGGCGTTTCAATCCGAACCTTCAGTCCGTTCGCGCACTTGTGGATGGAACTGTAAGGAAGATGAAGGTTTGCACCAACTGCATTAAAAGCGGGAAGGTGACAAAGGCTCCGAAACGCGTTATTCCTCTGAAGGTTGCTACGGAGAAGACCGCCGCAAAAAGCTGACCCTCAAAAAAGTTCATACCAGAAACGGGTAGACCCCCATATTTCCCTATACAGAGCGTATGGGGTACGTCTCCCATTTCCCTCCCATGAAACAGAGATAGATCCTTCCCGAATGCCTTTTAAAACAGGCGAGGGAAGTGATCTGATCTGTATTGTCTAAGCTATTTCATACGGATGAAAAGGGGTTGAAGGGAGCGTTATATCTACTCGGGAGCGTGGCGTGCTTTTATATCACTTTTACTTCAAGGCCGAACCGGGAGAGGTAGTAGGTCATCAGCGCGGCGATGTTTTTCCGGTTGATGGAGTAGTAGATCTCTTTCCCCTCCCTTTTGGTCTCAATGACGCCCGATTTTTTCAGCACGGCGAGGTGATGGCTCACCGACGGCTGTTTCATGGAGAAGTGGGTGCATATCTCCGATACGTTCATTCTCCGCTCCAGGAGGAGTTCTAGGATCTTCATCCTGTGCTTGTCGGCAAACCCTTCAAAGAACGCGCGTATCTGCGTGTCGATTTTCTTTTCAGTCTCTTTGATCTTTGCCACGTCGGATATGATACCAGAAGGGATGAGGCTTGTTACAGTTCCATTCCTCTTTCGGTTTTTTTGATAACTCCGACATCCTTCTCATTTCATACGCATTATGTGAATACGCCCCAGGCAAAAGCCTCTGCTACCAAGTAGGAGCTACTTCAGTTTGCTGGAGAGGGTGTTGCGGTTTATGCCGAGTAATTTCGCGGCGGCTATCTTGTTCCCCTTCGTTTTTTCGAGCGCCTTCCTTATCAGTTTCCCTTCAACCTCTTCCACGACGCGTTTGTAGATACTCTCTCCCCCTTTTTCGATCTCGCGCGCAAGCCAGACATCCAGTTCGGCGGGGGATTCCTCTTCCGGCGGTGAAAAGCTGGAGGGGAGAAGTATGTCATCGTCGGTCATTACGATCGCGCGAGTTATCGTGTTCTGCAGTTGGCGTACGTTGCCCGGCCACGCCCTTTGCGAAAGTTCATAGAGCGCGGTATCTGATATTTTCTTCCCTTCGCCGAATTTTTTCGTGAAGTAGCGAGCCAGTATTTCTATATCCTCGATCCGTTCACGAAGCGGGGGTACCTTTATCGAGATGACATTCAGGCGGTGATAAAGATCTTCGCGGAACTCGTTCTTCTCCACCATTTTCTTAAGAGGTTTGTTGGTCGCGGCGATGAACCGCACGTCGACTTTGTCAAAGTCATTTCCTCCGACGGGGGTGATCTTCCCCTCCTCAAGGAAGCGGAGAAGTTTTGCCTGCATGTTGAGCGGGGTGTCGCCTATCTCATCCATGAAGAGCGTTCCGCCGTGCGCTTCGCGCAAACGCCCCGGCCTCTCCCTGTCGGCACCGGTGAACGCGCCTTTAACATGTCCGAAGAGCTCGCTTTCGATAAGGTCCTTCGGAACGGCGGCGCAGTTCAGCGTGACGAACGGTTTTCCGGTCCTGTCGGAAAATTCGTGGACGTTGCGCGCGACAAGCTCCTTGCCGCTTCCGCTTTCGCCGGTGACGAGGACTGTGAATTTGGATGAAGCCGCTTTTCCGATCTTTTTGTAGAGCTTCTGCATCGCGGGGCTGTTGCCGATTATCTCGTAGTCGGTCTCGTCGACCGGCCTTGTGTAGGGATCGAGTTTGGAGGATGAGATGAGGAGCCTTCTCTGCTCCAGCCGGTTCAGGATCTCTTCTATCTCTTTCAGGTCGAAAGGCTTGACGAGGTATTCAAAGGCCCCTTTTCTCACGGCGCGGATGGCGTTCTTCATCGTCGATTCTGCGGTCATTACCACGCTTGTCCCTTTGGCGCCTTGCTGTTTTATCCATCCAAGCAGGTCGAGACCGTTTCCGTCGGGCAGACGGATGTCGAGGAAGTGTAGTTGGTAATGGGTTGCTTTCAGGGCGGTCTTCGCGTCCTCAACTCTTTCTACAGCATCGACGCTGAATCCTCTGCCGGTGAGGAATTTCGAGAGGACGAAGCGTATCGACGATTCATCTTCGACTATCAGTATTCTGCCGGCGTTTGGCATTTAGTCTTTCGAGTCGGAGGGATCCTCGCGTGATTCATGCCCCGGTAGAAGTTTTGAGCCTGACGATTTGGCGGATGTTTCGGCATGTTCATCTTCGATCTCATCCTGGATAGGTTCAGGCGGGATCTTTTTGAAATTGAGAAGTTCCTCGTCCTGCTGTTTTATGCGCCTGCTGAGTTTTTTGATCGTATGTCTCAGTTTAATCTGTTCTACAAGGGTGACCAGGGCGGTAATGATCGAGCCTATCGCGGCGGCACCGAGCACCGCGAAAGAAAACGGCATCGGCCCGATGGTTTTATCAAGGTAATATTTGATGATGACGCTTGGCTCCATATTCTGGAGAGCGAACAGAACCAGTACTATCAGGATAGCAAGTGCGAATAAAAATTTCAGTGCAACCACAAATTTCCCTCCATGTGGTTATCAGCGGGATACATATTGACCGAACCGGGAAAATTTCACCCCTTTTTCTTTCCGGTTCCAGAATCGCCTTTGCCACCTTTGGGCTCTGATTTTGTTTCTCCCTTGGGAGGCTCTATATCATCCTCATCCCGTTCTTTGCTTTTTTCTTCCTTTTTTGGGGCTTCCTTGCGTGCTGCGGAAGGCTTTGAGACTGGTTCATCTTCCTTCGAAAGGGCGCTTTTCGTTTTTTCCCATACGGAGGAAACTTCGGTTGCCATTACATCGCGCTCCGAAGCGGCCTGGATTTTCAGCGACTCAAGTAGTTCGTTGATCTTTTCGATTTCCGAATCAATACCGTTAATTTCTTCGATAATCATTTTTATCTGGTCGTTTTCAGCATTGACAGGCTGAGATGCCGCCAAAAGGTTGAATGCATTCTGTCCCAGCCGTGTGAAGGCATCCTCTTTTTTGTTCTTGAAACTCACCTCTCGCAGTTTTAAAAGGACTATATCCTTCTGTTCCTTTGTCTGTCCAAGAAGCAAGCCGCCTATTTTTTTAACGTCTTCCCACATGATATTTTTCTCCTATTCCTGTAGGGTCTTCAGGAGGTCTTGAGCCTCGCTTTTGAGCTTGATGATCTTTTCGAGCTTTTCAGGATTTGCCACAAATTTCGATTCGGCATCCTCCAGCAGTCCTATGGTCTTGATAACCTCTTTTTCAAGGTGTCTGAAATCAGCGATGGTCGCTTGAGAGGCGACTGATTTTGTTAAAGTATCAGCCGTTGGCAGACCCTTTACATCCCCGGTATTATAAAAATATGCCCCGGCCATCGCAAGAACCAGAATCCCGGCTATCAAAAGAACGGTAAAATTTATGCTATCTGAAGATGACCTTTCTTCAAGGTCATCCCCCGGACGCACGGAGTAAACCGGCCTGTCGTAGGTGGTTTTTTTCTCCCGCGGCGGATTATTTTTCCCGACAGTTCCCTGAGGCGGCAGATCTACATATCCGTAATCTTCGCTTTCACTTGCCATAGCGTTTATATTACAGTAAAAAACAGGTTCTTTCACTGATTTAATATTCGCTCTGCCGACAAAAAAAAGCTTGGAATTTTCTGGGTTTTAACAAAATTTTCGCCAATACCGAAAAAATCATTTCAGTTTTGTAAGCGTTTATTGAATCGACTTTTCGCGCGGCTTCTCTAAAATAATATGAAAAAACCGCTTTTTTGCGCGGCAGGTTGATATCAAATGCAATAGGTATTAAACTAATACCAATTAATTGACAGGAGGCAGGCAAATGGCTAGCAACCCAGACAGGGAAATGGAGAAACTTTCCAGGGCTATCGTAGAGGCGATACTTGCGTCTGATGATGTAAAAAAGTCTCTCGAGAAACTTCAGCACGTCGATAGCAGTACCTATAAAAGTTTGATGGTCTTCATGCTCCGTCTTGATTCGCTGTCGGATTTCAGAAATAAGCTCTCTTCGGATATTTCAGATATGGATGAGATGCCGGATCTTGAAATGGAGAAGGGGGATGAGATCGCCATTCCAAAAAAGAGGAAAGTGCGAAAAAGCGCCGACAAGGTGTTCCTCCCGGATATCATTGACGGAAGGATCATCTCCGGTAGCGAAAAGAAATTCCTCGATTTCCTCGCGGACAATTTCGATCAGGATACCTGGCTCAGGGAACACGGTCTGACCCTGGACTGAGAGCCCCCCTCAGGTTCGCAATTCACTACCCCGCCATGCAGGATAATTGCGTTTAAATATCTCCCTCTATGGCGGGTTGCCAGTTCTTGAAATTGTTATATGGTATGTTTTGGGAATCTCGCATCTCCGTTGCGCAGAGGGGATCAGCCTAATGCCAATTTTATTTTTGAAATAATCGCCTGTTCCGTGAACGGTCTCCTGACAATGTCGGTACTAAGCCCGGACAAGGTAGTCTCTCCGATCTCGTCTTCACCCTGCTCGGCCAGTATTAAAATCAGCACGTCACGAAATTCGTGGTTTTTTTTCGCCTGCTCAAGAAATACATATCCAGATTCGGTGGCAACAGGGTAATCGACGAAAACAAGGTCCGGGCGTCTCTCCTTGACGGTGCCGAACGCCCTTGAGCAGTCGTCCATTTCAATAACGTCAACTTCTTCAACTGCAAGAATGTCCGCAATGAATTTTCTGGATTCGGCATTTTTACTTATTATTATCGCAAACGGTTTCCTGTCGGGTATGACGATCCTGAAAACACTCCCCTGGCCAAGAACAGACTCAACTTCCAGATCTCCGCTATGCGCTTTTGTTATGTCTTTGCAGAGCGGGAGGCCAAGTCCTGTTCCTGTTTCGCCGGCAGTTCCGGCGGTAGAGGTCTTTTCCTCGTAGTTGAAGAGATTTTTACGCCTGTTTTCTTCTATTCCTATCCCGGTATCTGAAACGGCGATGACCTGCATCCCGCTTCTGCCCGGCTCAAGAAATATCTTTATCGTATCCCCGCGCTTGCAGAATTTGATGCTGTTTACGAGCAGGTTCTCTATGACCTGCTGTAAAAGGGCGGGATCACCAAATATCCTCGCGCCATGCGGGATATCTATCTTCAAAGATATTCCTTTCATCGCCGCGGGATCGCTTATCGTAAAGTTTATCTTCAGTACCATCTGGTACAGGTTGAAGAAACGCATTTCAGGTCTTAATATCCCTGTCTTTATTCTGTTGATGTTCAAGAGATTTTCAGTAAGTTCCAGCATGTTTTTGGTGATTGAAATGGAGTTCGCAAGGAATTTCTCCGTCTCCGCTTCGTTGCGGTTCTCTCCGACCATCCTGAGGTATGAAAGGAGCGTGCTGAGAGGCGCGCGGAGATCGTGGGCGACAAGAGATACGAATTTGTCCCTTAGTTTGGTGGCCTGTTCGGCGTTCTCTTTGGCGGCCCATAGCTGAAGCTCAGCTTTTTTTCTTTCAGTGATATCTGTAAAGGCTCCTATCTGGCCTGTCTGTTTTCCTTCGGAATTGAATACCGGCCCGCCTGACACGACGACTTCCCTTTTGCTTCCGTTTCTTCCAACCAGCGTCACCTCATAGCTGGAGATTATCCCCATCTCCCTTTTTTTGCTCTCTTCATTTATCCTTTCGAGGCTTCCGATTGTGAAGAAGGAGTGGAAGGTCTCGTTTTGCAGCTCTTCAGGGCTTTCTATCTCCAGCATTTCGCACATGACGTCGTTCACATATACGGTGTAACCATCAGTCGTTACGTTCCAGATGCCTATCGGGGCATGGTCCGCGAGCGCCTTGTACATCTGCTGGCTGTCTATGAGCGATGCTTCTGTCGCTCTGCTTTCAACCGCGAACTGGATGGAGTGGTGGAGGAGAGGGGGTGTGAGCATCCCTAGCACCAGGTAGTCGGATACCCCCATTTTTCTGGCGGCCAATTCGCGGCTGGTATCCTGTTTTTCAACGATCATCAGCGTAGGGATTTTCTGGTGCTCTCTTGTGAGCTTTTTCAGCATCGTGAATTCCTGTTTGCCGTCGACGAAATTCAGGATGATCAGTCCGACCCCATCAAGGTCGGGTTCCTTTGAGAAATCCTTGTAGGTGCGAATTCCGAGTTCGTAGGCTCCCTTTTTCATTTTCTTGAAAAGGGATGCTATCTTTCCATGTGCCAGTACAGTTTTTTCCAACAGAATAATTTTCATATCATTCCAGAGCTTTCAACATACATTCAGTTCACAAGCTTCTGCAAAGGCATCACGGTGAATTGTCGTGCAGTTATAGTCGATTTCCGGTTCCCCCCGTATCTATAGTAATTCCGCATCTTAGCAGATTGTTGATTTGAAAAAAAAGCGGACTGTTTCAGGGTACCTTTTATAAGTGGTGGATATCGGCTGTAATTTGTTCTTGTTGCGCGTGGTTTGGTTATTAAATAGACTAGCCTGAACCGGCGGAAACGGATTTTGCGAATGTTGCCGGTATTGTTCCATTTTTCAGGAGAAGATCCTTGACTGATATAAAAGGCTACCGGGTGAAGATAGACGAGCTCGACAGGAAGATTGTCGAACTTCTGAATGCGCGCGCCGAAATGGCGGTGGAGATAGGCAACATAAAGTCGCAGGAAGGAAAGGAGGTCTACGACGCCAAGCGGGAAGTAGAGGTGATGAAAAACCTCAAAAAGGCGAACAGGCTGATCCCCGATGAGTCGTTGCGCTCCATCTATCGTGAAATTATTTCCGCTTCAAGGTCGCTTGAGAAGAGGGATGTAGTCGCTTTTCTCGGGCCGGAAGGGACCTTTTCGCACGAAGCCGCGATTACGGTTTTCGGCAGTTCCTGCGAGTTCTTGCCGGTCTCCGATTTCGAGACGATTTTCAGCGAAGTGGAGAAGGGGAACGCCATGTTCGGCGTTATTCCGGTTGAAAACTCCATAGAGGGGATCGTCCCCCGCACGCTTGACCTCCTTGCGGAATCGAATCTCCTCATATCGGCGGAAATATCGATCAAGGCGAACCAGAATCTCGTCTCGAAGGAGAAGAGCATTTCGTCGGTTAAAAAGCTCTTTTCGCATCCTCAGCCGCTGGGTCAGTGCAGGAAATTCATCCTCAAAAACCTTCAGGGGGTGGAGGTAAAGGAGACTCCCAGCACGTCTGCCGCCGCGAAGCTGGCCTCGAAAACGAAAAACTCAGCCGCGCTGGCGTCTTTGACCGCTTCCCGTATCTACGGCCTTAATGTGCTGAAGCGCAATGTGCAGGATCATTCAAACAGCATGACCAGGTTCCTGGTGGTGTCGCGGCTCCCCTCAGGGAAGCCCGCCGAAGGGGTAAGGACCAGAACGTCAATAGCGTTCAAGCTGAAAAACAAGCCAGGTGAGCTTTACCGCGTGCTGGGGATTTTCGAGAAAAACAGTATTAACCTCACGAAGATCGCCTCCCGCCCGGTGCCGAGCGATACATGGGGCTACGTTTTTTATCTTGATTTCGAGGGGCACAGGGATGAGAAAATCACCGCTTCCGCACTTGATGAACTGGCGCAGATCGCCGATGACCTGAAAATATTCGGTTCGTACCCGATGGAGCAATAAGAAGAGGATGGATATGAAAGAGGAACTGAAGCGTCTTGTACCGCGTTATATATGCGATATAAACCCCTACGAACCCGGCAAGCCGATCGAAGAGGTGGAGCGGGAACTCGGGATAAAAAATTCGCTAAAGATGGCGAGCAATGAAAACCCTCTGGGGCCGTCGCCAAAGGCGGTAGCGGCGCTTAAAAAGGTAGCCGGCAAGGTTCACTACTACCCGGAGGGAGGCTCTCCCTACCTTCTTGCGAGCCTGGCAAAAAAGCTCTCCGTGGAGCCGGGGGAGATAGTGTTCGGAAACGGGTCCAACGAGGTGATAGAGCTCCTCATGCGCTGTCTCGTGACAAAAGGGGACAACATAGTCGCAAGCAGGCACGCTTTCCTTGTATACAGGCTGATAGCCCAGGGGATGGGAGCGGAGACGCTGGAAGCGGAACCTTCGGAAAATCTGGGTCACGACCTCGATGCGATGGCAAGGCTCGTGAACGATAAAACGAAGATAATATTCGTGGCGAATCCGAACAACCCGACAGGCACATATGTGAACAGGGCGGAGCTTGAAAGGTTTTTAAAGTCTGTTCCCAAAATACCGGTCGTGCTGGATGAGGCGTACTACGATTATGTGGAGGCGCGGGACTATCCCGACACATTGAGCATGAGGAAACAGTTTCCGAATATCATATCGCTCAGGACCTTTTCAAAATCCTACGGTCTTGCCGGATTGCGCATAGGGTACGGCGTCGCTGATGCCGGGCTGATAGGCTATCTGAACCGGCTGCGACAGCCGTTCAATGTGAACATGATGGCACAGGCGGGCGCTCTCGCCGCGCTTGGCGACAAGGCACACCTGAAGAAATCGCAGAAGGTCAATTCCACCGGGAAGAAACAGTTATACGGGGAGCTTGGCAAGGCAGGGATAGCATACGTCCCTACCGAGGCGAATTTCATACTGGTAAAGGTCGGAAGCGGCAGGAGCGTTTTTCAGAGCCTGCAGAGAGAGGCCGTGATAGTGCGGCCGATGGACGTTTACGGCCTCCCGGAATATATCAGGGTTACCATCGGGAAGAAGGAGCAGAACGCCCGCTTCATGAAGGCGCTTAAGAAAGTGATGGGGCTATAGGTTTCTGGATTGTATTGAAGATATTTTCTCCGACCTGTTATTGGGAATAGACGAAAAAAAAGGAGCTGCTGTTGGGAGAGGGCACCGACCTCTCAAGCCCACGCTAAAAGATTGGCTCCCCTATGCGCTTTAACCGGGCCAAAGCAGCTCTCATTTATTTTTCACCTATATTATATAACAAGTTGCGTCATATACGCTAGAAATATCGCGAGCCGCGATCTGGTGAAGAATCTCTCTACGACCTTTCATCCAGAAGCGAGAGTTTCATCTCTCTTGGTACGCATTTAATTCTCCTTTCTAGCGAGTGGGCCTCGCTTTTAGTCATCATCCCGCTTTTTTTCAGGAGCTTCACCGGGAGTCTCGTTCTTGTATATTTCGCCCCTTTCCCCTGATTGTGCGTCTCTATCCGTTTTTCAACGTCGTTTGAGACGCCGCAGTAGTAGGTGCCGTCGGCGCACTGCACGATGTATACGTACCACCCTTCCTCGCTTCCGCCGGTTTTAGTCTCTCCCTTTAGCCGGGTGTAGAGGAGATAGAGAGCTTCGAATACGGTTCGCTCCCGATTGTACGAGCGGGAAGGCCCCAGCAGAAGTTTTTCACACATCTCACCATTCACATCGGAAACGGCGACATATATTAGGCCGACAGGTTTCTCTTTCGAGCCTCCCCCCGGCCCGGCGATCCCGGTTGCGGAAATGCCGAAATCCGACCTCATCCTCTCCCTTACCCCTCGCGCCATTGCCAGAGCAGTCTCTTCCGAAACGGCGCCATGCTGTTTAATCGTCTCGCCGGGGATGCCGAGCGCCTCGATCTTCACTCTGTCGCTATAGGCGATGATCCCGCCAAGAAAATAGTCACTGCTTCCGGGGAGAGATGTAAGCGCCTCGCCTATCCCGCCGCCGGTGCATGACTCCGCGACCGAAAGGGTCTTCCCCGCCTTGCGCAGCATCTTTCCGACAACATCTTCAATATTTTCGTTGCCGTACCCCCAGATGCGGTCTTTGATGTTTGCCGTTAGAAGTTTTTCAGCGCTTCTCAGTCTGGTTTTTGCTTCATTCGCCGATTTTCCCGAAACGATGATCCGTATATCGGTCCTTCCAGCGTGGGGGAGAAAGGCAACTTCTGCATTTTCCAGAATGTTGTCGAGTGAGGTAATCTTTTTCATCAGCTCGGTTTCCCCGGCGACGGTTCGGAATGTTTTTTCAAGAAAATGATTCCCGCCATGCGGGATGATCTTTTTTCCATGCTGTTCGATCATACTCTTCATCTCGATCGGCACTCCGGGGAGGAGTAGGACTTTTTTGTTAAAAAAGAGTCCAGGCGCGACTCCGGCGCGGTTTTCCAGAGCGATGGCGTTATGCGGTATCTCGGCGTAACTTCTGTTCACCAGAGGAACCTTGCGCCCCCTTTTGCGGAAGAATTTTTCCACCTGTTTCTGAACGGTGGGGTTGTATCTGGTTTTTGATTTGAAGAGTGAGCAGACCGCGTTTTTCGTAATGTCGTCGTGTGTAGGGCCGAGTCCGCCCGTTACTATCAGAAGGTCGCACCCCTTCAGAGCGCGCCTTACGGCCGATTTGATGGCGTCCGGTTTATCGCCAACGGATAGGATTTCGTCGATATGATATCCCCGTGTGAAAAGGTAGCGGGAAAGGTAGGCGGAGTTCGTATCGGTTATTTTTCCGGTCGTTATTTCGTTGCCGACAGTGATTATCCGCGCTGTCTTCCCACTCTTTTTAGCCGGCATAAGACAGCTTCATTTGCGTACTTTATCTGTCCTGAATAAAAGCCACGTTATCGCCTATATCGATTTCCTTGGTGGAGGCCGTCACTATCGCGGTGGAGCTTTGGTCCCTTACGGTGACAACCATCGCTTTTCCGGCCCGGTTCTTAAATCCGAATTTTTCTTCGGGCCCCCCTTTTTCGAAGCTCTTCTGGATCGCGAAAACATCACCTTCCCTCACGCCGTGATCCCTCCCTACGTTGAAGTAGACCATATCGTTGATGGAGCCGAGCCTGTTATCAAGACCAACGGCGACTATCTTGCCCGAGATCTTCGCCTCCCTAACCGGCCTGTCTTCATCCATAGTCGGGAGGTAGACTTCGAACTTCGGGATTATGTAGTCTCCAAGTACGATCGAGCTGAACGCGCTCGTGACAACGCATGTGGCGGAGTGAAGTTTGGTATCCTCTTTTTTGAAGAGCCGCTCGAAAAATCCGGGCTTTTGAAGTTTCGGTTCGTTCACGTCGATTACCTTCATCTCCCCGATGATCGAAATAAGGTTGCCGAAAGGTTTTCCGGTGTCGGGATCCATTACTACCCTTATCTTTCTGTAAATGTAAAAAGAGTCGTTCTTTCTTACCCCTTCGGAACTTCCTTTGTCGATAAACATGATGTCATTTGTAGCCAGATCCTTCGTTCCGTCCTTTGCCTCCACTATCTGTCCGAACGGATTGTCGTGCACGCTTACGAAGCCGGCTGAAAGAAGTTCAACATGCCGAACGATAGGTTTTGTCTTTTTATGGAAAAGATTTTTCGGCAGTTTCGTGGTTCGTATCTCCCCGAGTATCGGAACCTGCTTTTTCGACTCCTTAACCTCTATCCCCTTTCTGCTTTTCAGTTCCGCGGCAAAATTGACCGACGATGCGGCCAGGACAAAGGCGAACCCAAGCATTATTTTTTTCATCCCTAGAATTATACAGGATTTGGGCGCATAGATAATGCGGGATGAATTTCTTAATAACCTCTTCAGAAAGGTGACGATACTGGTTTCATCGGGATTGACCCGGGAAATGGGTGCAGAAGTATTTCGCCTGGGGTTTTTCCAAAATTGAAGAGAAGAAGCGTATTTTGCATTAATGGATTGCTTGTATTTTTTCCCATGCTGTCATACGATATTGAGATGAAAAAAATAAGGGTCTCAGACCTTGCGAAGAAGAAAAAGATACCTGCGTCCCAGGCGGTAAAGATGTTGAAAGAAAAGGGTTTGACCAAGGTTACCGCTTCGACGCTAGTCGCGGCCGACGCGCTTGAAGGAGCGAACTCGGTGGAGAAAAAAGAGAGCGCGGTGATATCGCATATCTTTCCCCCTATCGGCACATCAGGCTCGCTTGCTTCGCAGGCGCTGCGTATAAACGAATTGAAAAAAGAGTCCGATCCAGGGAAGAGCGTTATGAAAGAGGCAAAGCCGAAGAAGAGCGCACCTAAAAAGGAAGCGGCTTCCGCTCCGACTGCGGAGAAAAAGGCTTTACAGCCACCTTCCGGGGGAAAACCGAAAATGCGAGCCGATATTTTCGCCGCGATAGCGGCTGTGGTAGCGATAATCCTCCTCGGATTGATGTATGTGGGGCAGAAGGCCGACCGCGCGGTGATGAAGGAGCTTGGCGCAAGCCTTTCCGAGATCAAAGAGACCGTAGCGGGGCTTGAAAAGGGGATCGCTGAAAACCGAAGCGCTGTCGAGGGAGTTGATAAAAAAATCGAAGCTGTCGACCTGGCTGTTCTTTCCCTTGAGGTTCGGTCGCAGGGGGCCGTTCTTAAATCACTCTCCGGCAACCTTAAGGATTCTCTCCGCGTCAGAACACAAACCTTGGCCGACGGTCTCGCCTCCTTTTAAGCCGGTCACTCTACTAAAATGGGATTCAACTGTGGAATAATCGGTTTGCCGAATGTCGGTAAATCGACACTCTTTAACGCGATCACATCTGCGGGCGCGGCGGCCTCGAATTTCCCTTTTTGCACAGTGGAGCCAAATGTGGGCCGGCTCCCTGTTCCCGATGAAAGGCTCGACAGGCTGGCAGAGATAGTGAAGCCTCAGCGCGTGCTCGCCACCCAGATGGAGTTTCTCGATATCGCCGGACTTGTAAAAGGTGCAAGCAAAGGGGAGGGGCTCGGCAACAAGTTCCTGAGCCATATACGAAGCGTGGATGCGGTCGCCCATGTGGTGCGCTGTTTTGAATCCGACGATATTACGCACGTCATGGGGAGCGTGGACCCGATCCGCGATATAGAGATAATCGAAGCGGAGCTGATGCTTTCCGACCTTGAGAGCGTGGAGAAAAAGATCCAGGCTCTTCGAAAAGGGGCCAAGAGCGGGAAGAAGGAAGATGTTGAATTCCTCGCAAAGCTGGAGCCTATTGAGAAAGGTCTTCAGGAGATGAAGCCTGCGTCAATGACCGGGGGTCTTGATATTCTCGACCAGCTTCCGCTGATAACCGCCAAGCCTGTGATGTATGTAGCGAACATGGGGAGTGCTTCGGATGAGAACGGCAAGCATGTGAATGCCGTCAAGGAGTACGCGAAGTCGAAGGGTGCGGCGTTCCTTTCGATAGTCGCCCAGGTGGAAGCGGAGATAGCCGAGCTTCCACCCGAAGAGCGCGCTTCATACAGAAAAGAGCTGGGGCTTAAGGATGCCGGCCTTGATGCCGTTATCAAGAAGGGTTATGAACTGCTCAACCTCATCACATATTTTACCGCAGGGGTAAAGGAAGTTCGCGCGTGGACAGTTCTTAAAGGCTCCACCGCACCGGAAGCGGCGGGAAAGATTCACACCGATTTCATAAAGGGATTCATCCGGGCTGAGGTGACCGCTTACGATGATTACGTCGCCTGCGGAGGAGAGCAGGGGGCCAAGGAAAAGGGGAAGATGCGCCTGGAGGGGAAAGAGTACATCGTAAAGGACGGCGACGTCATTTATTTCCGGGTCAACGCTTAAAACCTGTAAGTGCTTTAGTCGACAAGATCCAGAATCGTCAGTATCTGATAGATCATCGATCTTTTCTCCGGTTTCTGTTTCTTTATCAGTTCCAGAATTTTTTCAAGCTTGATATCGGGGAGTTTCTGGGAGGCCTTTGGATCCAGATCTGAAAAGAGAAAAAGTTTGTAGACCTCTGTGTTAAAGCCCCGCGCAATTTTTTCAATATTGTTAATGGTGAGGTTTCTTTCACCTCGTTCCACGGCCCCTATGTATGCGGGCTCTAGCCTGGATTTTTTTGCGAGCTTCTTTTGGGTTAATCCGTGGATCTTCCTTAGCTGCTTCATTCTTTTTCCAAAATTTATATTAAGTTTTTCCATGTTGTACATTTTTCTTTTGGGTGGTTGATGTTACTAAAAATATTTCATACGGCATCCCGACTGTATTATTTGGCAATTAACTTGGTTTCAAAAGCTGGAATTTTTTTTTATTGTAAAACAGACCCATTTTTCCCATTAGTCTATAGAGAATTGAATAAAATTAAAAATATTGGCAATATATATATATTTTAGTGTTGCATTTTAATACATATATGATGTATATTAACGGTTTGTATAACTGGTTATGTATATTTTCGGGGGTGATCTTGCGTTTCATGCTGGAATTTCGGCTATCGATTATTGCGGATCCAGTATTTGACTTTTTAATGAACGAGAACGGGAAAAATTAACGGGGAGCAACAATACCAATCGAATGAAAACGGAAGATTATCAAATTCTGTTTTCATTTTTTTTACATTAATGAAGATGAAATGTTTGTAAATACTGAAAACGAAGAAGAACCGGAAGAGTACCCATTATTTGAAAATAAAAAGGTGCTTGTTATCGATAACAGCTGGGTTCAAAGAATATTTTTGAAGCTGTGCCTGAAAAAAATAGGAGTTTCCATAACCGAGGCAAGCACTATCCGGGAGGGCATGGAATTCCTGGAAAATTTTCAGCCCGACCTGGTCTTATCCAATCTCGTAATGGATGAATTGGATGGATTTGACTTGTTAACCATGCTGAAATCTCATGAAAAACATTCAAGGCTTGATGTAATAATTATGGGCCCTCCGTTTGAGTTTGAACTGGAGGAAAAGGCGCTGAAGCTCGGGGCATTATCATATATCCCCAAACCGGTTGTCGCGAAGGAGATCATTACGCTTGTATCGAAACATCTGTCGAACGGTGAATTTTTTGGGGAAGGAAATGCTTGAGGCTCGAAAGTGACTGCCGATTTCCATATACAAAATATTTATTGAAGTAGATTTGACCGATTGTTTGGATTTGAATCCCGACCCCAAATGCTTTTTGTCTGACTAAAAATGTAAAGATGCTCGGCGCGAATCGCTAATTCTCTAATTTACAAATAGTTGCAGGTATAGATCTGTCAGGAATTCGTCATGAAAAAGTGAAAGAAGCGCTCCAATCGCCAGAAAGGGGCCGAACGGGATCTTGGTTTTTCTCCCCTTCCCGAGAATGATGATGCTGGTAATACCAACTATCGAACCGATGAACGAACCGAGGAAGATGGTGAAAAGGACCGATTTCAATCCGAGGAAGGCTCCTATCATTGCTATCAGTTTTATATCGCCCCCCCCCATTCCTCCTGGGACAAGCAGAGCAAGAATGAAAAAAAGCGCCCCTCCAGATACAAGGCCCCAGACGGAACTTTCAATACCAATCGGAAGGATCAGCCACGCGAATAATAGGCCGAGCGGTATGCCGGGGAGAGTTATTACATCCGGGATTATCATGTGGTCGAGGTCTATGAATGTGATCGCTATCAACGAAGCGGAAAAAAACATGTACACGATAGAGGCCGGAGTTACCCCGAACTGGTTGTATGAAGAGAGGAAGATGAGGGCGCAAATAAATTCCACGAGCGGGTATCGTGGAGATATCCCGGCTTTGCAGTCTGGACATCTACCTCTTAAAAGAAGGTAGCTGATGAGCGGGATGTTGTTCCACGGCTTTATCGATGCGCCGCAATTGGGACAGGATGAGCGGGGAGTAACGACAGACTTTCTCTCCGGCAGTCTGTGGATGACTACGTTCAGGAATGAGCCTACAGACGCGCCGATAATGAAAAAATATATCTGCATCAGACCGATGTTATAAAGGGGTGAAGTTGAGATCGGATTATCCCCTCTAAAAAAGTTTCCGTTTATTGATTGCCTTCAATATGGCATCGCTTCCGAACCCCTTGCCTGCCAGGAAATCATATAGACGTTTTTTTATATGTATCGGTGAAAGCCCATCCTTCATCCGGCTCATTTTTTTCTCGATAAGGCTATGTAACTGATTTTCCGTATCTTCAGGGTTCGAAAAGATCTCCGCAATCGCCTCATCGGCAAGTTTTCTATCGACCCCTTTCTTTATGAGTTTGTTCATTATGTAATTCGGCCCGACCTTCCTGTTGCGCGACAGCGAGCTTCCATACAGAGTTGCGAACTTCCTGTCATTCAGGTATCCGTCATCGACCAACCTGGAGATTACTTCTTTTATAGTATCCTCCTCAAAGTCCCTTTTCTTGAGGGCCTCGCGGATCTCAAGTATCGACCGATCCCTTCTGGCCAGAAGTCTATAAGCTACATTCATCCCTTTTTGAAAAGGAGACGACATGGCTACTTTTTGGATTTTGCGGTTTTGCCTGTCGTTTTCTCTTTCGGTTCGTTACCGTTGTCGGGCGTCTGCGGCTTCAGTTTCTTGGCGGTCCCAAGCCCCAGTTTTTCCCTCAATTGTGTTTCCAGCTTGGCTGTGAGTTCAGGATTTTCCTTGAATGTGTTCTTGGCCTGTTCGCGCCCCTGCCCGATCTTTTCGCCGTTATAAGAGTACCATGAGCCCGATTTTTCAATCGCACCATGTTCCACGCCGAGGTCGATCAGATCACCAAGAAGGGAGATGCCGGTGCCGAAAATGATATCGAATTCCGACTGTTTGAAAGGGGGAGCCAGTTTGTTCTTCACCACTTTCACCCTCGTCCTGTTTCCGATAACGTCCTCTTTTTCCTTGATGGCGCTGATCTTTCGGATATCAAGCCTGACAGTTGCGTAGAATTTCAGGGCGTTTCCCCCGGTTGTCGTTTCAGGGCTGCCGAACATTACGCCGATCTTCATCCTTATCTGATTGATGAATATTACGCATGTGGACGATTTCGAGATTATGCCGGTCAATTTGCGGAGCGCCTGGCTCATCAGTCTGGCGTGTAGACCCATGTGGCTGTCCCCCATGTCACCCTCTATTTCGGCGGCAGGTGTGAGTGCGGCTACAGAGTCGACTACAACAACGTCGCAAGCCCCTGAACGTACAAGGGTTTCGACGATCTCAAGCGCCTGTTCCCCTGTATCCGGCTGGGATATGACCAGGTTTTCCACATCTACACCGAGGTGTTTCGCGTATTCCGGGTCAAGTGCGTGTTCGGCGTCCACGAATGCGGCTATACCGCCGTTTTTCTGCGCGTTGGCAATTATATGAAGGGTCAATGTTGTCTTACCCGATGATTCAGGCCCGAAGATTTCGATCACTCTCCCCCTCGGTATCCCCCCTATTCCAAGGGCGTAGTCGAGAGAGATGGCCCCGGTGGGGATGACATTGTCCGCCGAGAATTTCGGCCCGTGATCCCCAAGGAGCATGACGGAGCCCTTGCCGAAATTTTTTTCGATCTGGGAAAAGGCCATATCAAGCGCCTTTTTCTTGTCTACCGGAATATCGCTCATTTCTCCCCTCCCGCGGAAAGTTTCATTTCTGCCAATTCTGTATATATTGCGCCAGTAGGATTCAGCTCGCTCTTCATCAGGAAGATCTGCTTAACGTCGATCTTCGCCAAACCTCTTTTGTGAAACTGACGCATTTTCATAATCAAACTGCTCTTAGCCTTGAAAGATTTTACCCGACCGAGGGTGATATGGGGGAAAAATTCTCGCTGTTCCTCCTCAAACCCGAGCTTCACCAGTTCCTTTTCTGCCAGTTCCGCCAAATCCTTCAACTTGTCGACTTCTCCCCCCAGCTCCGCGCAGACTATTCGTGGGTAATGCGGATTTGGGATAAGTTCCAAGCCATTTACAGCCAGAGATATCGGGCCTGTTTCGCGCGCAATTTTTTCAACAGTTTCAGTGATCTTTCCTATCCGTTCGCTTTTCACGTTCCCGAGGAATTTGAGTGTAAGGTGTAGATTTTCCGCATGGACCCAACGCACATCCGCTCCGGTTTTTGCCAGTTCAGCAAGCACCCCCCCCAGGGCGGCTTCGGCCTCTTTTCCAGCCTTTACAGCAACGAATGCACGTACCGTATCCATGGCATACTTTATCATTTCCGGCATTGAAATTTCTCAAACATGAAAAAGAAACTGATTTATGGAATCGGGATACCGCTCGTTGGGGTCAATAAATTGATTTATATTGTTTACCAGTTTGTTTAGTATTTGGTGATGGTATATTTCAGCAGTCGAAGAAGGCTCTTAATGGTTGGCGAGAGTATGGAGCTTGGCCTTGAAGTATCTTCCCGTTTAAACCGGTTTTTCGAGAGGCTTTCCATAAACCTCAAGATAGATTCCGTGAAGAACACCGAACGGGCTGTTCTGATGATGAAGTATTATGAGTATGATCTTGCCATTTGGCTTGCGTCTGAAACGAGGGGGGAGGACGTATCGCAGTTCGTAAAATCACTCGATGAAAGCGAAAACCGGATACCGCTAATTTTTATCGCACCAAACGAGAGCGCGGGGAACTGGGAGGCTGCAGGGCGCGTAGGCGCGGGGAGCCTTTTCACAAGGGAGACCCTGGACGGAATGCCGAAGGTAGTCGACGAGGCTATCCTTGAATACAGGTCGGGGGTCGAAAAGTATGACGCCATGAAAGATCTCCTAAAATCGGCTCAGGAGCTGAAAGAGGTCAACGATGAGATAGTCCATCAGTCCTCAAAGATATTAAGGAACAAGAAGGAGGAGGAGGAGGAGCGGAGGAAGCTTGAGATACTCCTCGATTTCAGCCAGGGGATTTTCATTCTCAATCTTGATAGGCTCATTGAGACATTGAAGGAGCGTCTCCCCAGCATTTTCGGCGTGGAGCTGTTTTCCATTTTCACGCTTGATGAAAACAGGCTCAAACTTCTGGCTTCCAACCATCCGCAGTCCGGCACCAGCATAAAATCCGAGGTTTTGCTGGAGGATTCTCCGCTGATGAAGGAGGCACTAGACAGCGGAAAACCTGTGCTGGTGAACGATTTCGCGCACTCCAGGTTCAAGACTGAAAGCCGCGCAAAGTATCGCGATAACTTCGCCATCTCCATACCGATCTTGATGGATGGCAAGCCTATCGGCGTGCTGAACATGAATGGCAATAGGGAAGGCTTCTTCGATCATCCCGACATCACGTTCATTCACCTCGGCGTCGACATTCTCGCAAGTGCGATTTCAAACGCGATGCAGCATAACCGGCTGGAAGAGCTTTCCATAACTGACGGTCAGACGGGACTATACAATAACAGGTATTTTTATCGCGTACTTTCCGCCGAGTGGGAGAAGTCGAGGAGGTATGACAGGCATTTTTCCCTGATAATCGCTGACATTGATTTTTTTAAAAAGGTAAACGACACATACGGCCATCTTTCCGGCGATCTAATATTGAAGGAGTTTGCTGACGTGCTCGTAAGCAAGGTAAGGAAGGCCGATACGGTTGCGCGATACGGAGGCGAAGAGTTTATCATAGTGCTTCCGGAATCGGATAAATCCGATGCCGCTTTGATGGCCGAGAGGATGAGGAAAGAGATAGAAGCGTCTACTTTCAAGGGTTGTGACAATGCGGATATAAAAATAACATCATCTTTCGGCGTCGCCGATTCCCGAATGCTGGGTTTGAAACGGGGAGAAGATGTTTTGAAGATGGCGGATAACAGGCTTTACATCGCAAAGAACGGCGGTAGAAATATGGTAGTTACCAGCGATAAGGAGAGCCCCTGATCCGGGGAGGAGTTATTTACTTGTTCTGGTAGAGGAGCTTGTTGGTTTCGGCAAGTTTCAGCGCCAGAGCTCGTGTCAGGTTACGGTAGATCGCCGCCATCAGCTCGGGCTTATCGTTTATCGATTTTTCCGAGATCTCGAAAAGTATTACATCGGAAATAGTTCTGGCCGAGGCGGTTCTGTTGCCCGATCCCTTTTCCCCTCTCATGGCAAACCCCATCTCCCCGACAAGATCGCCAGCCGATAGTTTCGTAATGGTTTTCTTTTTGGTCTCGGTGGAGGAGCTGATCTCAATATATATTTCTATCTCCCCCTTGATAATTACATGGAAGCAGTCGGGAACATCTCCCTTTGCGTACAGAAGGTATCCCGGCGGTCTGTTAACAGGTTTGACAGTTGAAAGGAATAAATTCAGGTCGCTATTGCTGAAATTTTTCAGGAATGGAACCGAATCGCGCAGCTTTTCAAGTTTGTCCAGGCTCATCTTCTTTCAGCTTTCTCCCACAGCCGGGTTTAGTCAGTTCAAACCGTTTTCCCATTCATTTAATTTAACAGTATTGGTCCCATGCAAAACGGGACGTGACATGGAAATTAAAATTTCTGCAATCCTGTTAATAGTTTAATGTTGTAAACTTAAAACCAGACACACGACTATTTTAACAGGGGAATTTAGGATGTCGATATTTTTTACTTTTTTAGCGTGTTACATAGCCGGTTCAATTCCGACCGCGCTTGTCGCGGGATATCTGTACGGTGGAATTGACATTCGAACTACCGGGAGCAAAAATGCCGGTGCTACCAATCTCTATCGCTCATTCGGGCTGAAACTCTATGTTCCGGTATTGCTTCTGGACATGTTCAAGGGTTTTGCTGCGACGTTGTGGCTCTCCGCTCTAACGGATCCCGAACCCCTTACTGCTTTGCAAATGCAGATATTTTGCGGTATAGCGGCTGTGTTTGGGCATATTTTTACGGTTTTTGCCAGGTTCAAAGGGGGGAAGGGGGTCGCGACCGCCGCCGGAATGATGCTGGCTCTCATTCCCGCGCAGGTGCTTCTGGCACTTGCGGTTTATCTGGTGATCACTTCTGCCACCCATTATGTCTCGCTTGGATCGATTGGTGCTTCCGTTTCCCTCCCGGTAATATTCTTTCTTGAATATGCTTTTGGAGGGAGTTCATATGAATGGGAGATATACGCTGTTTCAGCCGTGCTGGCCGCCCTTATTATAGTTACTCACCGCTCGAATATCGGCCGTCTTCTCCGCGGGGAGGAAAATAAAACCTACTTTTTTAAAAGGAATTCTGTCTGACCCTGAATAATAAGATATATAATATTAAACAATGATTCATAAACAGGAAATATCTGCCCTCGTTGTTGATGATGAAGAAGTTCTGCGCCAGATGGTGGCGAGGGTTCTAAAGTCGATGTCTATCAAGGCGGATAGCGCCGAGGACGGCCTGATTGCTCTGGACAAAATTAGCCACGGCAGATACGACTTCGTCATCGCGGACATCCGTATGCCCAACATGGACGGGATGCAGTTGCTGAAGGAAGTAAAGCGGAACTACCAAGATCTCGATTTCATCATAATGACAGCGCACACATCGCAATATTCATTTATTGACGTTGTGGAATCAGGCGCGAACGATTACATAACCAAGCCTTTCAGCGTCGAAGAGCTCAAAGCGAAGATCGAGCGCGTCCTCCGCGAAAGGCAGACCATCATGGAACTCCTCGACAAGACGAAAAAGCTGGAGCTGGCATACACCGAAATTCTTCTGCTCAAGGATCAGGAGGAAAAAATCTGCACGGAGATCAATTACGAAAAGGAATTTCTTCAGGTCGAAATAGAAAAACTGAAGAATGATAACGCCAGGCTCAACGAAAAAATGAAGCACCTCGGAGGTAGAGAAAAACTCTGATGAGGCGTTTGCCCAGGCTCGGAGTCTTTCATTGCGAGGCCTAGCTGAAAACCATATCTTCCATAACTGACATCGGAAAATTCTCCGATTCTGCCGCCAGGAGCGGGAAAACATGCGGCTTTGTTCCTACGCTCGGCGCGCTTCATGAAGGCCATCTCTCACTTATAAAAAGAGCAAAGAGGGAAAATGACAAGGTCATCGTTTCCATCTTTGTAAATCCGCTCCAGTTCCGAAGCGATGGATACAGGAAATATCCGAGGGATCCGAAAGGTGACGCGGAAAAGTGCCGCAAGGCGGGGGTCGATCTCCTTTTTGCGCCGAATGCGGAGGAAATTTATCCCGACGGTTTTTCGGCTTCGCTGGAGCTCCCCGCGCTCTTCAAGGTTCTCAAGTTCCAAAAACTCGAGTGGCATTACCGCGGAATGTTGCTAATAGTGCTAAAATTTTTCAATATCGTCCGGCCCAGACGCGCTTATTTCGGCATGAAGGATCCCCATCAGCTGGCGCTTATCCGCAAAATGGTCGACGATCTGAATGTTCCGGTTGAAATAGTGCCCTGTCCTACCGTAAGAGAGAGGGACGGTCTGGCAAAATCGTCGCGAAATCTGCTATTGACCCCGGAGGAGAGAAAAGCTTTGCCGGTAGTCTATCGTGCCCTGAAAAGCGGGGCCGAGATAATGGCGTCAAAGGGGGCAAAAGGCGTTGATTCCGCTTTTGTGATAATGCGTGAAATTTTCAGGAGCGAACCGCTTGTAACGCTCCACGGTCTTGAGATCCTCTATGCCGATACACTTATGCCTGTCGGTTCCGAAGCTCACGGTGAAAAAGTGCGCGAAGCATTCTGTGCCGCGACCGTTTTTGCTGGGGGGAAGAGACTTACCGACAACGTTCGATTCAAGATAAAGCCGATTTGAAAACGGTCTTTTATTTTATAAGCGGCCACGGGTTTGGCCACGCGGTTCGTTCGTCACTAGTGATCAGAGAACTCGCCAGGCTCGGCATCAGGGTGGAGATATTCAGCTCTATACCCAAAAGGATATTCGACAGCAAATTACACGGAGTCGACTACGGTTACCACCATGGCGAGATGGATATCGGAGTTGTGCAGAGTGATTCGATTTCAATAGATGTCCCCGCGACATATGAAGCCTGGTCGAAATTTATCGATAGCCGGGAGAGCTGGATCGACCGTTATCTTGGGCTGTGCGGAAAACTGAAACCCTCCGCGATAGTTTGCGACATCGTTCCGTTTGCGATACCGCTTGCCCTGAAAGCGGGGCTCCCTTCCATTCTCGTAGCCACCTTTACATGGGACGCCATTTTAAATTTCTATGCTGACGAGGACGCGCGCTTTGAAAAACTTTCGAATGAATTGTTGCGAATATATTCCGAGGCTTCTCTAATGATTAGCACACCGCTATCGTTCGGCTTGCCGAAGATAGCGGAATCTGTCACGGTCCCTTTGATCGGGGCAAAGTGTGAAGTTGGGGAGACTGAAATCCGTAAAAAACTCGGTCTCGATGAAAGGCCGGCCTTTCTTGTCAGCTTCGGAGGACTTGGCTTGAGCGGCATTGAACGCCTGGGGCTGAAAAGGATGAAAGATTACCAGTTTCTTTTTCTTGCCGACAGGAGCCAGAGTGATGGAAATCTGATCACCTGTGACAACGCCGCAGTTTCCCACGAAGAGCTGGTAAAAATATCCCGCGCCGTTATCACCAAGCCTGGCTATGGAGTGTCGACAGAGTGCATCTTGAATAGAACAGCGATGATCTATACATCAAGAGGCAAATTCGCCGAATACGAACCGCTTGTCGATGAATTGAAAAAGTACATCCCAATGACTTTCATTTCAAACGAGGAGCTCTTTTCCGGCGGACTGGCCCTCTTGCTTGTAAAGAGCATGGAATTCGTTCCCGGCCTACGCACAGATGAGGGGTCAGGTGCGAAAGAAACTGCTACTCAGATAAAAATGAGGTATTTATAACTTCTTCGTAATATTACATAACAGCAATGTAACATGATGTGAGTTCTATGCGCGGTTAATGATGATAATTTGGATTGATAACCTATTGTAATCGTATTGGTTATAGGCTATCGTAATATGACAATGTGTGTTCGCGGGGCGGTTTGTTTGGAAGTATTGGACTCCCTGTCAAACCTGATACACTATTATGTATGGAAGCGATGAGGCCAAATGACAAAACTTGAGTCTGCCGGAAAAAAGCTGGTTGTAACTTCTCTGGTTATTTTAATGACCGGTATGTTCTTCCTGATAATGGGGACATACGAAAATTTTGAGGAGAGCTATTCCAACCTGATAATCCCCTCGGCTATAATTCTCATCGCGTTATCTTTTTTCCTGAAGCATGTATTCGAACTCCTCGGCCTTATCCGTGAAACCGAATCGCATCTGCATCTGAGCGCCTCCGTGTTTGAAAATTCTGTTGAAAGCATAATAATCACAGATCCAAGAGGGAGGATCGTTTCAGTTAATCCCTCTTTCACCGAGGTAACCGGTTATACAGAAGCGGAGGTTCTCGGGAAAAATCCCCGGATACTAAGTTCCGGCAAGCATGAGATGGATTTTTATGAAAAGATGTGGAAGGCGATTCTCGACAAGGGGCAGTGGAGCGGTGAGATCTGGAACAGGAGGAAAGATGGCCTTGTATTTCCGGAACAACTCTCCATCACAGCGATAAAGGATAAAGGGGGGAAAGTTACCCACTACGCCGGAGTGTTTACGGATATCTCCGAGCATAAAAAACATGTTGAACTGATCGAGTACATGGCGTTTCACGATAATCTTACTGGACTTATCAACCGGCTCACTTTCTACGATCTCCTCCAGGTAGAGATAGCCCACGCAAAAAGGTATGGCTACACGACCGCGGTAATGTTCCTTGACCTCGACTATTTCAAAGAGGTTAATGACAACTATGGACATAATATGGGCGACCTGCTATTGAAAAAAGTCGCGAAGGATATTAGGAACTGTCTCCGTTCGGGCGATACTGTGGCCCGTTTTGGCGGCGACGAATTCACCGCGCTGTTGCCTCAGTTACGGAAAGATGAGGATTTCAAGCTGATCGCCTCAAAAATAGTAGACCTTTTCAAGAAACCTTTTAATGTAAACGGTTATGACCTCCGTCTTGGTGTAAGTATCGGCATTGCTATCTATCCGACTCATGGAGATGACGTCACTTCCATCATGAATAAGGCCGATGACGCCATGTATTACGTCAAGAACCATGGCAGGAACAATTACCGGCTTTACGACGACACCATTCCAAGGAAATCCGGCAACAAGATAAGCGTTTGATATTCCGTAAATTGGTGGACTAGACAGTATCAACTCACCAAAATTTTCCGATTCTCTCATAACTTCTCCAAAGACAATCGGCTATACTGTTCAACAAAAGGGAGAATAGGAGAATTTCCATGGCCCACAAGAGGCTTGAAACGTTAAAGGAGATAGTGCTTCTCCAGGACAAGATGGGTCAGTATTTTGAGGACAGCGCCTACTCTGTTCCTTCCATCATCAGAACATGGGCGCCGCCCGTAGATCTGTATGAAACGGAGGAGAGTATTCACATCATCGCGGAGCTTCCCGGTGTTGATGAAAAGGATCTGAAGATCGAGGTTCGTGACAATGTCATAACCATCCAGGGACAGCGGAAGTTTTCAACCAGAAGCGGCGAGAGTTTTATTCAGGTTGAAAGGAATTACGGCCCGTTTCAGAGGACTTTCCGGCTACCCGCATCCGTGCAGGAAGAGATGGTTGTCGCTGAATTCAAATTGGGATTATTAAGAATTAAAATGCAGAAAGTGGAGCGGCAGGGCCAGAAATTTATCAGGGTCAACGTTACGTCAAAAGGTTTATGAGCAGAAAACTAATCGAGAGTTGCCGAGAGTCGGCATTGCGCAACGAAAAGATATCCGAACAGGACGCGCTGGAGCTGATAACCCTCCCACGGGAACATATCATGGATCTGATTGCCGCCGCCGACGCGGTGAGGCGGAAGCATAAGGGGAACAGAATATCCCTCTGCTCAATTGTGAATGCCCGTTCGGGCAGGTGCGGCGAGGATTGCGCCTTCTGTCCGCAGTCGGTTTTCAGCAAATCGGAATCTCCGGAATACGCTCTCATGGGGGCAGATGAAATTGTCAGCGCCGCCGAGAAGGCGATTGGCGACGGTGCGCACAAATTCGGTATCGTCACGAGCGGCAAGGGGCCGGAAAAGAACAACGGCGATTTCGAAAAGATAATCGCATCCATCAGATCCATGAAACAGAATGTCGGCATTCACAGATGTGCATCGCTCGGAGTTATCGATTCGGAACAGGCGGTTGCTTTGAAGGAGGCGGGGCTGGATGAATTTCACCACAATCTAGAAACGGCAAGGAGTTTTTATCCCAAGATCTGTTCCACGAGGGACTACGACGAGAATGTGGCAACCATTGCCGCCGCGAAGAGTGCCGGACTCAGGGTCTGTTGCGGGGGGATCTTGGGTATGGGAGAGACCCCTGTCCAAAGGATCGAGCTGGCGTCGGAGTTGAGAGAGCTTGGTGTAGATTCGATACCGCTTAATTTTCTAAATCCGGTAGAGGGGACGAAGCTCGAAAAGAGCGAAAGGCTCAAGCCGCTGGAGGTTCTGCAGATAATCGCCGTATTCCGCCTTTTTTTGCCCGACAGGGATATAAAGGTCGCGGGGGGGAGAGAGGTTAATCTTCGAGACTTGCAGTCGTGGATGTTCTTCGCGGGGGCGAATTCCACGATGGTCGGCAACTATCTTACCACTACAGGAAGGAATGCCGAGGACGACGTCAGAATGGTAGAGGATCTGGGACTAGAGGTTGTCGGAAGGGGATAGGATACGCGCTTTTCCTTTCATCGCCGAATACGGTTTCAGGTGGCAAAAAGGGGAGCGTGATGTTTGGCGATGAGATCCGGGAACTCAGGGAGCAAAACCTCCTTCGCCAGGTAAAGGTTTTTGAATCGTCCGACGGCAGGGTAGGGCGTATCGGCGGAAAAGATTACCTCATCTTCTGTTCAAACGATTACCTCGGTCTATCACATTCCAGGGAGATCAAAGACGCCATCCATAAAGGATTGGAGGAGTACGGCGCTGGTTCCGGCGCGTCGCGCCTCGTTTCCGGCACGCTCACTCCCCACAGGATGCTCGAAGAGAGGCTGAGGGATTATCTCGGATTTGAGTCGGCGCTCCTCTTTAATTCCGGGTACGCCGCGAACACCGGCATCATCCCCTCAATTGCAGGGAAAGGGGATGTTATACTGGGGGACAGGCTCAACCACGCCTCGATCGTAGACGGATGCCTCCTATCGCGTGCCGAGTTCAAAAGGTATCCTCATCTTGATATGTCCGTATTGGAAAAACTCCTTTTGGAATATAAAAACGCAAAAACAAGATGGATCGTAACGGACGGCCTTTTCAGTATGGACGGCGACATCGCTCCGCTTGCGGAAATTTGCCAACTGGCTGATAAATATAACGCTAAAGTCTATCTCGACGATGCCCACGCATTCGGTATTCTTGGTAAAAATGGTCGGGGTACGGCTGAGCTACTTGGGGTGGAAGGGGGGATAGATATTCATGTCGGAACGCTTGGCAAGGCCGCAGGAGTAGCAGGCGCATTCGCGGGTGGCAGCAGGGAGATGACCGATTTTCTTATGAACAGGGCGCGGTCATTTATATTCTCCACCTCGCTCCCCCCTGCGCTCGCCCTCGGTGGGGCAAAGGGAGTTGAGCTACTTTCCGGCTTTTCGCACGGGAGGGAAATGTTTTTAAGTGGCGTTAAATCGTTCCATAATCTACTAGGTGTTATAGGTTTGGTTGCACCATCGAATAGTTATATAATACCGCTAGTTACGGAGGATGCCGGAAAAGCGGTCGAAGCGGAGAAAGTTTTTTGGGAACGGAACATTTATTTACAGGCAATTCGACCACCCACCGTACCGAAAGGCTCATCAAGATTGAGATTGACCCTTTCCCTGAATCAGACCTCTGAAGACAGGGAAAAGGTACTTGGTGTCCTTAAAGATAACCAGCATCTTTTTGCCAGATGAACAGGAGTAGGGAAGATTAAGAGAAAAAAGATATTGATATTCGACAAGGATGACAAAGCCAGGAATATCGTAAATATAATGTGCCACAAGCTGGGGCTTATAAATGTCATGGCCGCCGGAACCAAGGAAGAGTTCGATACTTTGATCAAACAGAATCTTGAGGCGGATTTAGGCATGGCTTTTGGCGGCGTAAAGCCTCTGCCGCGTGTCAAGGTCGACGCGATAATCATAGACTGGGAAACAGCGGAAAAAGGGCTGGTTACATTCATAAAAACATTCAAACAGAGATTTTCAGGGAGGTTCGGGTTTCTCGTCCTATGCGGGGAAAAGCATACCGAGAAATTTCTTCTTGCCTCAAAGGCGGGAGCGAACGCGTTTCTGAAGAAACCGTTTTCAATGGATCTCCTCAGGGAGAAGCTCGAAATGGTGCTCCTCGGCAAATCCGAGCCGATAGTACAGGGATTCAATCTGCAGGGTGCCTCTACGAAATCAAGCAAGCAGGGTTTCGGAGAAAGTCCTTTTTCGTTTCAGCAGGCTGTTGAAAAGAAAAAACCTGCCATATCCCCTGCCGATGCCGCTCAGCTTGCCAAGGATGCGGAGAACCTGGCGAAAAATGTACCCTTGGCGAAACAGAGGGTCGTTTCGGCTGAGGACTTGAAAAAGGGTGTCGGGGCAGGTGTTTCCTTCTATACGAAGGGTGGGGGATTGAGGAGCGACAAGGCGGTAGCCACACTCATCAACGGAAGGATAGACGGGCACTACCATCAGAAGGTGAACGTAATTGGCGGTGGAGAGAACTGTTTTTGGGCCAAGGAGCAGGAAGATGGCTTGGTACGCCTCGAATATCTCAATTCGCTAGGCAAACCCACCGGCGTTGAGGCTAAGAAGATTTCAAGGGACGAATTCATGCACACCTTTTTCCTCTGCGAAGAGGTCGGGTGCGCTATCCTCAAAAGGCTCGGCCAGTGGACCCCTAAGGAGCAAAACAAGTAAATTTGGCTGTGATAAATATTCCCCGATTGGTATAATGGCAAGATGAATAAAAAATCCTTTCTGTATCTGTTCTCGCTTGGGATTTTCTCTTTCTCTTTTTCCTGCAGCAGTCTCTTTTATCAGCCAAAGTCAGGTTTGATCTACAATCCCACCGATTACGGCTACCAGTATCAGAGTATTGATTTCCAAAGTCTTGACGGCACCAGTCTGCACGGATGGTATTTCCCGGCAGACAAGAAAAAGCAGGAGCTTGGCACCATTATCCAGTTCCACGGTAACGAAGAGAATATGACTAGCCACTTCTCTTCGCTGGTATGGCTCACGCGCGAAGGCTACAACCTCTTCACCTTTGATTACCAGGGCTACGGACAGTCGAGAGGGAAGCATAACCAGAAAAACCTGAACAATGACGCGCTCGCGGCCCTGAAATGGGCATACGACAAAAACATGGAAAGGGAGCGGCAGCTTGGAAGCGACATGAAGTTTATAGCCTACGGACAGTCCATAGGCGGAACGGTGCTCCTCCATGCCGTGCCACAGTTCTCCAACAAGAAGGAACTTAGCGCGGTAGTTTCCGAGAGCGCCTTCTATTCATACAAAACGATCGCCAAGCAAAGGCTTGCGGAGAGGCGCGAGACCTGGATTCTCCAGCCGTTTGCATATCTTTTCGTATCGGACAAATACTGCCCCATTAAGAGGGTCAAGGAGATATCTCCCACCCCCCTTCTGGTGATTCACGGCAATTCGGATGAAGAGGTCCCCTTTTCACACGGTGAAAAGATCTTCGAAGAAGCCGGGGAGCCGAAAACATTCTGGGCCGTTCCGGGCGGGATGCATATCGACGCAATGACTGAAGGGAAGCATGGCGGAAAATTCAGGCAGCAGCTTTTGGAATTCTTCGCCGCTCTGTAAACGCGGTACCGTTCACCCCTTTTCCGGCACTACTCTGGATATTCTCAAATATTCTGTCGCTGTCAGCTGTATCTCTTCGACCGTTATTAGAACGTAATCGCTGTCGAGCTTATACTCCTTTGCCGGCTCGCCGTTATGATACGCGATCCGCTGAAAGACGTAGATATTGCTGAATAGGTGCCGTTTCAATTCATTTATGAATATATTTTTGTTGCTGTTTGCGTGGGCGAAGGAGATCGCTCCATAGTTGAATACGGTGAACTGTCCAGGACGGTCTACGATGACCATCACGTTCTTTTCCCCGGATTTTTCCAGAAAATCGTACGACATCCTCGCGTCCCGCGGAAGGGTAAGCTGGTTCATGAATCTCCCTTCGACAGCCAGCGGATGATAGATGAGAAAAACAGCAACCGCCAGCGGGAGAAGGATTTTGCCGTCGATGATATCCCGCTTGAAGGTCTTCATGAACACAGGCGAAAGGGAGCTTGCGATCGCGAATACAAGGAAGAACCGCGCGTTTGCGGGGTGATCGTAGTTCCCCAGAAAGTGCGAGAGGAAGATGACAAGGTTAAGCGAGAGCGCCCCTAGCAGAAAGACAGCGAAATGCATCTGATAGTCACGCTCGAACGATATCTTTTTCCGCGCCACTCCGAAAAGGAACCCTGCGAGGAGCACAAAAGCAAGGATGTGGAGAATGTTCGAGTAGGGGAGGAAGAAGGAAAAATCGAACTGTTTTGTCAGGAATGTTTTCGTGTGGTTCATAAAGTGTCCTATCCCGAGTACCGGAGTGCCGGGGGGAGCTTCGAATTTCCCCTGCGATAGAACGCTTTGCCAGAAAAACGGCAGGAAAAAAAGAGGAGTGAGCGCGATGACGTTCTTGGAAGATTTCACTAGTTCGAGCCTGATATATCCGAAAATGTAGAGGCCGACCATGATTACGATAAAAAAGATGAACGACTCATAGCGGATGTTGGAAAAGACAAGAAGGTTCAGCCAAAGCATGGAAAAATATTCCGGCAATCTGTGCTTCATGAAAAGAAAAAGTGAAATAAGCGACAGGAAAAAGAAAAGGGTCGAAAGCATGTCAAATCCCGCGGAAGTGGAGCTGAATGCGACTATCGGCACCGAAGCAACGAAAAACTGCGATGATAGCGCCGTGTTTTCGTCTAGAAACCGGCTGGAAACCATGTACACCATGCAAAGGAAAATAAAAAGTACCATGGCGTTTAATATGTAGAGGTTGTTCACGCTGTAGCCGAAGCTCGTATGAAGTATGTTAGCCAGAAACGGGAACACAAGCGGACGCTTCGGAACCACTGTCGCAAGCGAGTTGTAATCGTCGTAGTAATACTTTCCCATCGTGACATTTACCGCGCTTCTGTTTTCCGAGAATGATTTTGATATCGAAACAAGATTCGTTTCATCGCTAAGAACCCTGAATTCAGGTTTTACCGAAAGGAATGTTATCGCGGTCAGTATCAGCGCCATGATAATCCCCTTTTTCGATCTGGCCAGGAGCTGGCCAGCCGCGAAAGACGATTTATTCAGGAAGATGGCGATATATGTCCCCCAGGTCAGTAGCATGAAAAGAATAAAGTAATACGACCCTTTTGTGAAAAGCACGTGCATTGCGCCTTTGATTGTCAGCGAGACAAAAAGCAGAACGGCAAACGCAGCAAGGGGGATTGCGTATATCCACTTTCCTGTTCGAGCCTGGAGAATTTCCATGAGAATGTATTTTAGCGTTTGCAAGGTGGCTCTGCCATACAAAATCCCCTTGCGGGGTTTCATGGTGGTAAAATATGAGTAATATTTGGAGTCGAAGTACCTTAAATAATTATACAGTTCCTAATAGTTGGAGAATCCAAAGGTGGGTGAATTCGCTGTAAAGCCGTGGCACATCTATGAACCGACGGATGCTATCAACGAGCTTCGGACGGATGTTTCCAAAGGTCTGGATGCGGTGGAGGTCTCCCACCGTCTTGCGAGCCACGGCTACAACATGCTGAAGGAAGAGCCGCGCGACGCATGGTATGCGGTTCTGATAAGACAGTTCACGAATCTGCTGATATTCATACTGGTGGTCGCCGCGCTTCTCTCTTTTTTCATAGGGGAGGTAGTCGACGCCGTTACGATAATGGCGATAGTCGTATTGAACGGCCTTCTCGGCTTCGCGCAGGAGTGGCGGGCCGAGAACGAGCTTGAAGCACTAAGAAAGATGCTTTCCCCAAGATGCGTTGTATTGCGTGAGGGACGTCTAGTGGAGATAGACGCAAAAACTTTAGTGCCGGGTGACATCGTACAGGTGGAAACGGGCAATCACATTCCGGCGGAGTTGAGAATAGTCGAATCGCTCAATCTGAAGATGGACGAATCATCCCTCACGGGGGAATCGGAATCGGTTGAGAAGTTCACCCCGCCAGTGGCGAAGGATACTCCCCTCGCGGAGAGAAGTTGCATGGCGTGGATGGGGACGATCGTCACGAACGGTCGCGGACGTGGGGTAGTCGTTGAGACCGGGATGTCCACGGAAATTGGAAGAATCGCAAAACTTACGCAGACGGTCGATACTTCCGAGACGACGCTTCAAAAACAGCTTTCAGAGCTTGGCGCGAAGCTTGGGTATATTGCTCTTGCCGTTTCGATAGCAATCGGCTTGGCTGGAATACTTTTGAAAAAGGGTGTGCTGGAGATGGTCATGCAGGCTGTCTCCCTCGCCGTGGCGGCGATCCCCGAAGGCCTCCCTGCTGTAGTCACTATTACCCTCGCCCTCGGAATAAGGACGATGGTGAAACGGAACGCCCTTGTAAGGGGGCTACACGCGGCTGAGACGCTCGGCGCCGCTTCCATCATCTGCACCGATAAAACAGGGACGCTCACAAAAAACGAAATGACCGTTAAAAAGGTCTGGACGGCGTCGGGCGAGTTTGATGTTACCGGCATCGGATACGACCCGAAGGGGGAGTTTACGGCTGGCGGCAAGAGGGTAAGCCCGAAGGATCATCCCGACATGCTTGGGGTGATTGAAACTTCGGTGAAATGTAATCACGCAAAACTTGTTATGGAGGATGGTGAGTGGTTGATTATCGGCGAGCCGACAGAGGGGGCGCTGGTGGTAATGGGTCGCAAGGCCGAAATGACCTATGAACAAAACGGAAAGGCATTTGCGGAGTTTTCATTCAATTCACAGCGTAAACGGATGACTATTATCGAGAATACCGGTACGGCGAAGGTAGCCCATGTAAAAGGGGCGCCCGAGGTAGTGTTGAGCCAGTGCGTAAGGATACTCCGCAACGGCGTTGAAACTGAAATGACCGCGGCTGAAAGGGAAAAGGTACAGGAAGCTTTTACCTCCATGGCGAGGGAGGGGCTAAGGACCCTGGCGTTTGCGAGGCGGACGCTGGATGCCGGGCACCCGCTTAAGGAGAATGATGTGGAGAGATCGCTTACGCTTCTGGGGATAGTTGGAATTATCGATCCACCGCGCGAAGAGGTCGCAGGGGCGATCAAGCTGGCAGAATCGGCGAAGATCAGGACGATTGTGATAACGGGTGATTCCCCCGATACCGCGAGAAACATTGCCGAAAGGATAGGGCTTCGCGTAGAGACGGTCCTGACCGGGCCGATGCTGGAAGAGATACCGGATGATGAGCTGGAGCAAAAGCTGAAAGGGGAGGTTCTTTTCGCCAGAACCGCGCCCGAACACAAAATGAGGATAATTAAAATTCTTCAGCGCCACGGCGCGATCGTAGCGATGACCGGTGACGGCGTGAACGACGCCCCCGCGCTGAAGCAGGCAAACATCGGAATAGCGATGGGGATAAGAGGGACCGACGTGGCGAAATCGGCTTCCGATATTATTCTGCTCGACGACAATTACGCCTCCATAGTAAACGCGATTGAAGAGGGGAGGAGGCAGTACGACAATATTCAAAAGTTTGTCCGCTATCTCCTTTCATCCAACATGGCAGAGGTCTTGGCGATATTTGCCTGCCTGATGTTCGGCGGAGAGCTTCTCCTTTTTCCGGCGCAGATATTGTGGATGAATCTCGTGACAGACGGGATGTCCGCCATCGCGCTCGGATTCGAGCCGCTGGAAAAGGGGACTATGAGCCGCCCTCCGCGCGAGGTCAATGCGCCGATACTGTCGGGGAAAAGCCTCTGGAACGTCCTCTTTCTCGGCTCCGTTATGGCCGGGCTGACACTATTCTTTTTCTATTATTATCTTGACGGGAATCCAATAGGGAGGTTCGCGCACGCCAATTCGGTGGCGTTCACCGCCCTTGTGATCCTGCAGCTGGTAAATGTTTTCAACTTCCGTGCCCTTCATGCACCGCTTCCGGTGGTCGGTATTTTTTCAAATCCGTTACTCCTCCTGGCGGTGCTCTTTTCCATCGCCCTTCAGCTGATGGCCGTATACACGCCATTTTTGCAGAATGCGCTTCATACGGTCCCCCTTTCGCTTTACGACTGGGCCGGCATTTTGGCGCTCTCATCAATAATTTTCCTTGTCCCGGAATTTTATAAATGGTTCCACTGGAAAGGAGCAGTCACACGGTAGTTGCCTGTAAGGATGACTCTCCGCTGATTTGAAAATCGGAGAGTGAATATTTTTGCTTTTTGTTTCGCTTCGCTCCTTGTTGGGGTAGGGCAAAATGTGTAGAATCAGCGGATGTTGATTTTGCCTGCTATTGATCTGAAGGGGGGAAAATGCGTCCGCCTCATTCAGGGGGACATGGACCTTGAAACGGTCTACTCCGACGACCCGGTCGACCAGGCTAAAAAGTGGGAATCCGCCGGGGCGAGGATAATCCATATAGTCGATCTCGATGGCGCCGTTCACGGGATACCGAGGAACGGCGAGCTCATCAGGCAGATCTGCAAGGCTGTGAAGTGCAAGATCCAGCTTGGAGGCGGGATCAGGGATATGGAGACCGCCGATGCCTATTTTGACAGCGGCGTGGAGAGGATAGTACTCGGCTCGCTCCTCCTGAAAGACCCGAATATCGCCGCGCAGATGGCTGTCAAATACCCTAAAAGGATAATCGCAGGTATCGACGTGAAGGAGAAGCATGCCACGGCGGACGGATGGACAACCACCTCAAGCCTTACAGGTACTAGCATCGTGAAGGCGTTGAACGACTGGCCCCTTGGAGGTGTTGTGTATACCGATATCTCCCGCGACGGGATGATGCAGGGGGTGAACATGGAAGGTCTCAGCGAGATGGCAGAAGTGAGCAAACATGAGGTGATCGCCTCTGGTGGCATTACCACCATGGACGACCTCGAAGAGGTTTCAAAAGTGGAAAATGTAGGGGGCGCGATAATAGGTAAGGCGCTCTACAAAGGGACCATCGACCTGAAAAAAGCAATCAAAGAGTTTCAGAAGTAGTGCTTACCAAGCGGATAATTCCTTGCCTGGATGTCAAGGACGGGCGGGTCGTGAAAGGGATCAATTTCGTCAACCTCGTTGACGCGGGGGATCCCGTGGAGTCGGCGGAGGTGTACGACGAGCAGGGGGCGGATGAACTCACATTTCTCGATATAACCGCTTCTCACGAGAAGAGGGACACGATAATCGATGTGGTAAAAAGAACCGCCGAAAAGGTGTTTATGCCTTTGACTGTCGGCGGAGGGGTAAGGAGCGTGGAGGATATCCGCAGGCTCCTTGTGGCTGGCGCGGACAAGGTAGGTATAAATACCGCCGCAGTGAAGAATCCGGAGTTCGTACGGGAGGCGGCGAACCGCTTTGGGACGCAGTGCATTGTAGTGGCTGTCGATGCAAAAAGGACGAACGGCAGCTGGGAGGTTTTCACCCACGGCGGGAGGGAACATACCGGGCTGGACGCCATCGAGTGGTGTAAAAGAATGCGCGATTACGGAGCTGGGGAGATACTACTCACAAGCATGGACAGAGACGGAACCAGAAAGGGATTCGATATCGAGCTGACTAAAACGGTTGTGGATTCGATAGATATCCCGGTGATAGCCTCGGGTGGTGTAGGGAACAAGGAGCACTTCTACGATGGATTGGTCACAACAGGCGCGTCCGCAGCGCTCGCCGCGTCGATATTTCATTTCGGCGAGGAGACCGTAGGGAACGTGAAGAAATTTCTTCAGGAAAAAGGGGTACCTGTACGGATATGAAAAAGGTTGAGATCAAATTCGATTCAAAGGGGCTGTTACCCGCTATCGTGCAGGACGCGAAATCTGGAAAGGTTCTCATGATGGCCTGGATGAATGAGGAGAGCCTCGAACTCACGCGGAAAAACGGTTTCACATATTTCTATTCCCGCTCAAGGAACAAGATATGGAAGAAGGGGGAAGAGAGCGGAAATGTTCAGAATGTCATAGAGATTAAATACGATTGCGACGCCGATGTTATTCTTGTTTCGGTTGAGGCCGCCGGCCCCGCATGTCATACGGGGGAGGAGACATGCTTTTTCAGGAGCATTGAAAACGGCGACCAGGTGGAGAACTGCGCCGAGGTTTCGGATGATGCCGTTCTCAACCGCGTTTACCAGACGATCCAGCACAGGAAGAGGGAGATGCCGGAAGGCTCATATGTAGCCTCCCTGTTCAGAAAAGGGGACGCCTCATATCTGAAGAAGATAGGTGAGGAAGCTACGGAGTTCGTTATCGGCTGCAAGAACGGGAACCGGGATGAGATAATCTACGAAGCGGCGGACCTATGGTTCCACACTCTGGTCGCGATGGCGGCCCATGACGTTTCGCCGGACGAGATAATGGCGGAGCTTAAGAAGCGGTTCAAGTAGTCCCCTCTGTCGAAGAGATCTCGCGCTCCGCGTAAAGAAGATTCATCCCTTGCACCGGTTTTGTTGAACCGGCAAAATCATTTTGTGAAATATAAGAGAAGTTTGGGACGGGAATCTACCAACACTGGGAAAAGGGGATATTAGAAGCAGGGTTCCGTATTCAAATCCCTGTTGTCGTTGCATCTTGGCACATTGAAAGTTCCCGTGAACCTTTTCAGGTTTCCGCACTGCATCTGTGAGCGGTATGTGAAGTTGAATGTCCCTATCACGCGTCCCCCTACAGGGCCGTAGCCTGAAATAACGGTATATCCGTTATTTATACTGCTTACATCTCCCGGATTTGAGCATCCGTCAGTTGACGCGTTAAAAGCACCGTCCCAATCTCCGCCATCGGTGATTGTATCCACATTTACATAGCTGGAGTTCGAGGTTCCGCTGCCGACAGAGTATGTCCCCATCTCTTTCCCGGCAAAACTGATCTGAATGTTATAGGCGTGCGTCCCATCGTTGAGCTTCCTACCTCGCAACCATATCAGGGTGTTGACGCCGTCGTAGTCGGCTGTTCCGATATCTCCATCCGCGTTGCTGAAGTCAAATTGTGAACCGCCGTAATATGAAATCGAAAAAGAGCTGTCTGGCCCGGTATCGGTTGGTCCGTCGCCCCCTTCAAAAAATCCGCACCCTGAAACGGCAATGCTTAAAAGTAATACCAAAGAGGCCAATCGCATGTTTCCGTCACTCCAAAATTTCATTTAAAAAAGTATACCCGTTACAAGGTGACATCGGCAAAAAAAAAGATTTCCATTAGCCAATTTTATTTAAAAATACCTAAGGAGTTGAATAACCACGTTTAAATATTTCACTGTACTTCAATTACACGATTTATAACGGAGCATAGCCAACCATTCGCTCAAGAATTCTATTCGGCCAGTTTTTTCATTTGCGGAGTGAACTTTTTAAATAGCGCCCCCCGCTTTCTGGAGAAATATGAGATCAGCTTTTTGCCGGTAGGGAAAAATTCCTTCACGGAGTTCCCGAAATCAAGCCCATGGCAGTTGTTGCTGGAAAACTGGCTGCAAATGGATGGCCGTCTTTCGTACACGGAGCAAAGGCCATGCCTATCAAGCATATCGCACCGGTTATGAAAGACTACGCTCCATCCACCATCTTCGTCTAGATTGAGGTCGCAGTTCTCATGATAAACATACCAGAGCAGGTTCTTAACATCCTTTACCGAGGTCGGTTTATCTACGGTTATATTCAGATAGGTACAGCATTTGTCACACTTCGAGCAGTCGTGTGTTTCATCGAGAACGTCTGCAGTGTCGCGCGATTTCACTATCACTTTCTTGTTTTTTTGGAGTGAAGGGCCGTTGCCGTTCCTGGCCGCCTTCTGAGTCGCCGGATTGAGTTTTTTAAAGAGCGCTGGGCGATGCTCTCTCAGATAGAGAAGCAGGTCTATCTCCGTTGTGAATCTGAATTTGGCGACATCGTTAAGCGATCTCGGTTTCTCGCCGTGCATAAGGCAGTTCTCCGGCTGGTCCGAGCTTGCCAGACAGCGGGTGCCGGAGAGTTTAGAGCATTTTCCTTTTACGACTATGTACCATTCGCCATCGTGACCGATGATAACTTCGATGTTTCTGTGATAGATGTACCACAGGAACGATTCAATACCCCCTTTTGAGCGCGGGTAGTCCATATCAAGGCTTATGTAGTTGCACGGCATATTGCCGTCAGCAGGATCGAGTATCTTCTTTTCCTTTTTCATGTCAACTTGCTATAAATTAGGGTTAAAGTGATTTTCATACGGCTTATAAGGATAAAGTAATATGAGGCAAATGAAAAGGACGATTAACAGCGCAACCATTGAGATAATAGAAGGGGATATCACCCTTCTTGATTGCGATGCCATAGTTAATGCCGCAAACGACCGCCTTATCCTGGGGGGGGGAGTTGCCGGAGCGATAGCGCGACGCGGCGGGCCCTCCATTCAGCAGGAGTGTGACAGGATAGGCGGGACGTTTGTAGGGGGTGCGGTCATAACAGGCGGAGGGAAGCTGAAGGCGAGACACGTGATACACGCGGTCGGTCCACGCATGGGAGAAGGGGACGAGGACGAGAAACTCCGAAACGCGACGATCAATTCGCTGAAGGCCGCTGACGAGAACGGCCTAAAGTCGAT